>ENA-ORRW01000006-ORRW01000006.1-human-gut-metagenome-genome-assembly--contig:-NODE-6-length-237216-cov-7.070340_pt1 | contig 237216 bp, 192 predicted proteins | sample MGYA00242183_ERZ509150 | MGnify/ENA primary metagenome ERZ509150 (study PRJEB26280, sample SAMEA2338639) | human gut metagenome | biome: human gut; feature: human-associated habitat; material: faeces... | reverse complement strand
CCGCCGTTTTTATGGGTGTACGGGTGCGGCGGTTCCTGACCGGGAAACGCGGCGCCCTTTTTATTTTCGGAGGGTCTTTATGGGACAATTTAGTATGACGGACAAAGACGTGCCGTTCGGGACGGCCGGCGGGTTCGGCGGCGAAGTTACCGGCGGGTTCGGAAGCGAAGTTACCGGCGGGTTCGGCGGTACGGTTGGCGGCAATGGCATAACGGACAAATTTCGGCAGCGGCACGGGCGCGGCAGCGACGGGAACCGGAAGCCGGCAGTTACGGCCGAGGGCATTTTGAAACGGCTGGAGGCGATGAAAACCGAACGTGCCAAATGGGAGCCGATGTGGAACAAAGCGGCGGAAATGTGTTCGGTTGATTCCGAGCTGTTTGCGACCGACGAGCGCGGGCGGGTCAGGCAGGCGGTGTTTGACACGACCGGGCGCAACGCGCTGTCTTGTTTTGCCTCGAGCATGAAATCGGTGATTGTGCCGACGACAACGCGCTGGCACCGGTTGAAACCGGTCAATCCGAAACTGGACGACAACGCGGCGGTCAAAAAGTATCTGGAACGGGCGACGGACCTTTTGTTCCGGATGCGCTATGCGGCGGCATCTAATTTTGCGGCGGAGAGCGACCTTTTGTTTAATCAGCTCGGCATCTACGGGCATGCGTTGTGGATGGTTGACGACGATATCGGCCGCGGCATCGTTTACCGCACCATCCCGGTTAAGGAAGCATATATCAAGCGCGACGATTGCGGCAGGCTGGCGGCGGTGTTTCGCGAATACGAACTGACGGCGGCAGAGGCCGTAAGCAAGTTCGGCGACTCACTGCGCGGGGAAATCCGGCAGGCGGCAGAAAATACGCCGGAGAGAATGTTCAAATTCCTGCATGCGGTATACGAGCGCGACGACTGGCAGGCGGAAGAAGAAGATTTCGGCGGAATGAGATATGCGAGCGTGCATCTGGACATGGCTGCGAAACGTATTATCCGTACCGGCGGCTATCGTACCTGTCCGTATATGGCGCCGCGTTTTCTGGGGATTGCGGGAAGCTCGTACGGCGACAGTCCGGCTTTGCAGGCGTTTTATGACATGCTGACCGCCAATGAGATGGGCAAAACCATTTTACGCACCGGGCAGCTGCAGGCAAATCCGCCGATTTTGACGAGCATGGGGCTGATTGATGCCAATAAGCTCGGTTCGGCGGGAGCGGTTATCCGCGGCGGACTGGACAGCCAGGGCAAACCGGCGGCGGTTTCAATGCAATACGGCAACAACCTGTCCATTACGGTGGAGATGCAGCGCGAAGTGCGGGCGGCGATTGAACGCGCGTTTCTGGTACCGCTGTTCCAGTCGCTGACGCAGACCAAGCAGATGACGGCGACCGAGGTGGAAAAGCGCGAGATGGAAAAATCCATGCTGCTGGCGCCGATGTGCGAACGCATCGCGGCGGAATGGCTGTCGGGGAACATTGAGCGCGAATTGGATATTCTGGGCATGTACGGTATGTTGGACGATGTGCCGGACGAGCTGATGTATGAAGGCTCTATTGCCATCCAGTTTGAAAGCCCGGCGGTGCATATGCAGCAGTCGGGAGCGATTGTCGGGCTGTATAAGACGATGGAAGCGGCGGCGGCGATGGCGCAGAGCAATCCGGACGTGCTGAAGGTTTTTGATATGGAAGCTGCGCTGCGGAAAATCGCCGATTATTACGGGGTCGGTTCCGATGTGGTAAAAACGGCGGACGATATGGCAGCGATACAGCAGCAGGAAGCCTTGCAGGCCATATTGGCGCAGCAGGGAGGAAACGCAGCGGGTATCGGCGGCACGGGCATGATGGCGAGCGGCGCGGGCATGATGGCGAGCGGCGCGGGCGGTGCGAACGGCATCGGCACGGGCGGCGTTGTTTTGTCCGGAGCAGGCGGTATCAGCGCGAGTACGGGCGGTTCTGCATTGTCCCGTGCCGGCGGTACCGGTGCGCGGACAGGAGGCAGCGCAGGACTGCGCGGCAAAAGGGCTTAACGTAAACAATCGGGAGAAATTAAGATGTTTTTCAGAAAAATCAAACGCGAACATGAACTGGTGCGGGCATTTCAGAAACTTTTTCTGGGGCAGGGAGGCCGGCTGAAACCTGAAGCCGCGGTCGTTTTGGAATTTCTGCGCGACGAGGCGGGCGCCCGGGGAGAACTCGGCAACGGCAGCACACCGTATTTTTATGACGCGCAGAATCGTTTTGATCCGAACGCGGCGGCGTTTGTTCTCGGAAAACGGCGGATTTTTGATTTAATCGTCAAATATCTGGCATTGTCGGAAACCGAAGTCTTTGCGTTGTACACGAAACTGCAGCGCGACGGCGAGGACGTTAAGCGCGAACTGGAAGTCTGACAGCAACGGGGCAATGGAGCTTTGGTATTGGGAGAGGCGGCGCTGTTGCGGGTTTGGGCGCAGTGCGGCGAAGATTTTTTTTCAAAACCGGGGCAAAAGGTATTGACATTGTGTCATAAGGGGAGTAGTATCCTGTCATACTAGACGAGAAGGCACCGGAGACGGTGCCTTTTGCGTTGGGCGGAGGCAGGACGTTTACGGCGGATTTTTTTGTATACGGGAAACAAGAGGAGAACGGATTATATTTTTTGATTTTTGGGAAGATGCAAAAGAGAATATGGTTCAAGCCGGTAAGGAACGGATGCGAAAACTGGTCTTGAAATATGGTGAGAAACCGGATGAAGATGATATGAATGAAGCTGACTGGTTTGAATATCAGGCGGTTAAAAAATATGAAGATGAAGTTACTGGAGAGATGATTAAAGATAAAATTAAGAATGGAATTGTTTCTTCAATTTTTCCAGTAGGTTTAGCATCCTATAAAACAGCAAAAGCATTTGGAGAATTTGTTGCTGATACTCAGATAGCATATAAATATAAACGGGCGATGGATGAGACCGGGGGTAAGCTGGTTCGTAAGTATGGTTCCGGGCAGGGAGCTGAGATTGATAATTATTATCATTCTCTTTTACAATGTGAATTGGCTAAAATAAGTCAGGAGAGTCAGCGTAACGGTATATTGCTTGGATATGCAAAAGAGGTTGCAGATTATGTAAAAAAGAGGAGTAACGGGCAGAATCGAAAAGTTATTTTAGAAGATTCGAGAAAAGATTTGCAAAATAATATGTATGGCAGTAAGCTGGGAGAGAGAAACAAAAATAAACCGTGTGAATGGTTATTGGATGACAAGCGGACAAGGAGAATGCGCGATGCGGGAATCAGATGAGGCCGGGCGGACGGCGGAACGGGCAACCGGGCAGGGCATCGTTCGGGAAAAAGAAGCGGGAGTCCGGCTGCGGTTGTGGAACGGGACGAAGAAGGCTGCGATTACGGTTTTGTGCCTTGCGGGAGCATATTTCTTTTATATCGTATTTCAGCTCTGGAGGTATGCGGATTAGCCGTGCGGTAGTCGGGCGGTTTTAGCGAGCTGTATGGCTTTGGCGGAGATGCAAGCGGCGGTTATGGTTCCGGTGGTGAAGCAGACGGTGGAGTGTCCGAGTTCGGCGGATTTTTTTCAAAACCCAGGGCAAATATTTATGATTTATCCCGCATTTTTGATAAAACAGCTGACGAGGCAAGACAAGTTTTCAATTTAGCAGCGAAGAAATCTGTTAATCTTCTTCCTGAAACATGCATATTATGAAGCGGAAAGATTAACTCCGATAAAAATGTCTGATGAAAATAAGCACCAGTATGTTAGTTGTGTTGGCGCTCAGGGAGGCGTATTTTCTGCATCAACAGTGTTGGCTGGAGCTGCTTTGAAAGAGGGAAAGGATTTATATCGTAAGTTGAGTAACGGAAAGCTGCGTAAAATGTATGGAGGAATTGGGGGTGTTATAGGCGACAGTGTCAAAGATATGAAAAATAATCTCTACGGTTCAGGCTATGGGCTGATGTATCGGGAGAGGGGGCATGCGATGTTTTAAAGAAACATAAAATCAAATAATTTTATTTTCTTTTCAGATTTAATGTGATATAAAGAAAAAATAAAAACGTATGGTTTGCGAAAGGACAAATGATGAAAACGGCCTGGCGTTTTTTGCGAGCCGCAGGCAAAACGGCGGCAGGGATTTTTTTTATACTATCGGTAATGCTTTCTGCTGCCGGCGCAGGATGGAGCCTGTTGAAAGGCGACAATGTTGCGGTATGTTTTTTTCTGGCAGCGGCGGTAGTGTTTTCGTATAGCCTGTTTTTGCTGTTTTCGGCGTGCGAGGGATGGCAGAAAGCGTTGAGTCCGACTGTTGCGGCGGTATTGTTTGCCGGAGGATTGGCTGTCGGCGGTAATGGCGGTTTGTCCGAAATTGAAGACTGGTGTTATGATATGGGAGTTTGTATTGGCGGGCTGATAAGCGAAGAAGACTGTCTGGCGCACGGAGGCAAATGGACTGCGGCGGACGGCGGCGCCTGTTATATGAACTGGTCGGTGGTTAAACCCAATTCCGCCGAGTAGCGATGCCGGCCGCGACGGGTGGAAAATCGGGAAGAGCGGACAGCGGGTGTGAAATGAGCGACGGTCGGGAAGCGGTGGCGGAAAACCGGGCAGAGCGCTCGGCAGGTGTAAAATGAGCGACGGTCGGGAAGCAGTGGAAATAAAACCGAACGTCCGGCTGCGGAACGGGGCAGGCGGGGGATTGAACGAAAAAATCCGGCGAGAGAAGGTCAGGACGGCAAAGGACGGTTCGAAAGAGCCGTTCTTTTTTTAATTTTATTTTTAACTTTAATCAGGGGAAAAAAAAATGGGAAATTTTAACAGGCCGGAGGGGCAGACGACCTCCGACAACTTTTTGAAGTCTGAAATCGAAAAAGACTTTTTGCGTGCACAATCCGGATGGGGGGAACTGTCCGAGGAAGAGCTGGCATATCTCGGCAAAAAGGGTTTGAAAACTCCTGCCGACCTGCTCAGGTCTTACCGCGAACTGGAAAGAGCCTATTCTTCCAAAGTGTCCCTGCCGAAGGACGGCGATAAAAAAGGCTTTGACAAGCTGTATTCCCGTTTGGGAATGCCGCACGACTGCACTGGGTTTGATATTTGTTTTGCCGACGAAGACAGGGAAGACGGCGAAGCGTTCAAACAGGTGTGTCTGGAAAACCATATCCTGCCGCAGTCGGCGCAGGCTTTGTATGACTGGTATGTCAAACACCGCGACGAACTACTGGAGCGCGACGAACAGACCTGGCAGGAAAATTCGCAGCGCGAGCTTGAGGAAATGAAACGCGTCTGGGGAACGAGGGCACAACGCAATTTCGAACTGATGAAACGGGGGCTGCGCATGTTTTGCGACGATATGGCCCTGGTGCAGGAAATCGAGCGCGCCATCGGCACCCGGCGCCTGATGGAAACGTTTTGCAGGCTCGGCGAAGCAATTTGCGAGGACAACCCGGTCAGCTTCGGCAGGCGCCGCGGCGGCGACGACTGGGATATGGTGCAATATTTCAGGGAAATGTTTAACGATTACTGATATTTATTTGTTTTGAAAGGAATTTTTTATGTCTAGCACATTAAAAGAACTGGCGATTGCTTTGTCAAAAAAGCAGGAGCATTATGTGGACTATCTGACCAATGAGTCGCCGATTTTGGACAATATGCGTTTTGAAGCGTCGACCCACGGGTTGTGGAACGCGTATGAAGAAGTCAGCAAAATCGACGGCGCGGGTTTTGTGGATATCAATCAGCCGCTGCCGGAAATGGAAGTCGATTCAAGCTTGAAGAAGATCGACCTGTCCATTCTGGGCGGCGAGATTTTCGTTCCGGAAGACAAGGCGGCGGTTATTGGCGTTTCGGAATATTTTTCCAAAAAAATCCCGATTTTGCTTAAGCATGCCGGCGAGACCGCGGAAAAGAAAATCATTTACGACAACTTTATCCCGTATGCGGTCGGCAACGGCAAGGCCGTTTCCGCAGGGGCGGCGGACAAGTGCTACTCCATGGTGGCGGTGCGTTTTATCCCGGGCGAAGTAACCGGGCTTTATTCGGCGAAAAACATCAACCGCCACGGGATTTTGGATTCAACCCCGATTAACGGCGCGCAGCTTTATAAAAACGCCAACGGCCTTTTGGGCTACGGCGTGCGCATTAAGGGCTATATCGGCATGCAGCTGGCAAACCCGGACGCGGTGTCGGCGATTGTCAATATCTCGGCGGACAAGATTCCGACCGCGGAACAGATTGACAATATGCTGGTCGACGCCAAGGCGACGCCGGCTTCCACCTATATTTTCTGCCATCCGAAAGTGCTCTCGATGCTCAACAAATACAAGGGCAACGTTTTGCAGACGATGACGGGCGATATGGACGTCAACCGCAGTTTTGCGGCCTGGAACGGCATCCGCTTCATCACGTCGTACAACTTTAAGAACGGCGAAGAAGACGCGGTTAAGCTGGCGTAGCTTTCAGGGGACGGCGCGCTGTTTCCTGCTGCCGGCCGGGAGGAGCCTGCCGGTGGGAAGCAGTGTGCCGCATATATGAGTTTAAATCTTACAGGAGAATGATTGATGTTGAATAATATTTTGAAAGTTTATGGCGAAGACTTGGCAAGCGGTGCCCTGAATCAGGCGGCGATTGCGGCGGGCGATGCGGTGGCAGCCGGTTCCACGCAGGGGGCGCTTTGCGTCAACGCGTTTGCGGTCGGCGATGTGGCAACAACCGCGGCAGTGACGATTACGGTTAAGCACGGCGATACCGAAAACGGGTCGTTTGCCGATTTGCTGACGATGACGATTGATGCGGAAAAGAGCTTTGCCGACGGCGAACTGATGGCGACGGCAACGCTTCCGGCCGACGTGAAGGACTTTGTTACCGCGGCGGTGGCTTCGGCAACCGGCAACAGCGGCAGCATCCGCGTGACGCTCGGCTATCTGGCGCGCTAACCCGAACGGAGACGTACCGGCAGCGCGAGAACCAGCCGTCCGGGGCGGCGCGGAGATGTGGTACCGTCTGTCCGGGCATTACGGCACGGTGATGTGGTACCGGTCGTTTGCGGCGGTACGGTGGCGCGGATGCGGTATTATTATGCAATTTATTATCAGGCCAATCCATAGTCCGAAGGGCAGGCGGAAACGTCTGCCCGATTACGGTGCGAACTGGGCAGTACGGGTAATATGGTTCAATGCGGATAATATGGCGCGAACAATGTGGTGCAAACAATATGGAGGAAAAATGTCAAAAGTGGAAATTATCAACCGGGCGCTGCTGAAACTCGGCGAGCCGCCGGTGTCGTCTTTAAACGATGCGGCGTTCGGCAAATCATACGAAACGATTTATGAAGATGTCAAAAACCTGCTGCTGTCGTCATATCCGTGGCGGTTTGCGGTAGGGGTCAAGCGTCTGGCGCGGAGCGAAAAAACGTATGGCGACAGGTTTATGTATCCGCTGCCGGCGGACTGTCTGCTGCTGCTTAAGGTTTTCGGGCAGGGAGCCAGAGATTTGACCGAGGCGCGCCCTTATGCGATGCAGGGATACGAACTGGCAGACAACTGTATTGTCAGCCCGCTGAAAGACGGGGTGGAAATTGAGTATGTCCGCGCGGTCGGGGATGATGCGGCGTTTCCCCCTTTGTTCAGGGAGGCGGCAGCCGCGAAAGTGGCGGCGGAACTGGCAATGCGCATCAAACATTCGCTTAACCTCAAACAGGCGCTGGAGAACGAATTTCTGACGCTGGTACGGCAGGCGCAGCTCAACAACGAGATAGCCAAAGACGCGGAACTTATTCCCGACAACAGCTGGGTTCTGGTTCGCGAGGCCTGGGGCGATTGACGGGACGGCTGTCCGGTTTCGGCGCTTGAGGCCTGGGGTGATTGACGGGGCGGCTGTCCGGTTCCGGCGCGTGAGGCCTGTGGCGATTGACGGGGCGGCTGTCCGGTTTCGGCGCGTGAGGCCCGGAGGAATTGACGGGGCGGCTGTCCGGTTCCGGCGCGTGAGGCCTGGGGCGATTGACGGGGCGGCGGAAAATAATGGAATGTAAACTTATTTGGGGAGAGATGATATGGTGTGGCCAATTTTAACCAGAGCTGGAATAGCTTTAGCAAAAAAGTATATTGCTAAGAAGTTAGTTTATGAAACTGTAGATTTTTTTACGGGAGAAGATGATTATGTTAAAAAAAATATTTATGGGGTGAAACCGCTTGAAGATAAGAAAGCGCTTGACATGTCTAATGAGCAAGATATAATTGATATATACTCGGACTATTTGCGGAGTGTGCCTGTAGATTTATGGACGGATATTGATTATCAAGGAATGAGAATGTCTCGGGGATATGATGCAAATACAGAGAAAAGGCACAAGGTGCAGGAGTATCTTGACTATAAGCAAAGGATGAACAAAATTGAAAATTTCCGTAAGAGATGAGCGAGAAGAGAACGGGAAGCCTGTTCCTGAACGGAAGACGGGCAGGGCGGCAAATTGCGGGCAGGGCGAAACCGGCGCGGCTGCCCAGATGCCCGAGAGGGAGAAGACGGAAAAGGGCAAGTTGCGGAAGGTGAACGGAACCCTGATGTTAAAAATCGCCGGAGCTGCCGTGTTTTGTTTGGTTCTGGCGTGGCTGGCGTCTATGGATATATTGAAGGATGTGCATGAATGCGAGTGGGATGATACCATAACAGCGGAAGAAAAAGCCGTTTTGCGGATGCCCGGTTTTGGTATGACGATTTATCTGATTTTTCTGTTTCTCTTCGGGCTGGCGGCGGTTCTGACGGCATTCAGCGCAGGACGCTTTTATGTGCTGATGGTGCGCAGGCAGGCGCGGTGGAAATATTGTATGACGACGGCGCTGTGTTTTCTGCTGTGGTGCGGCGCGCTGCTGTTTTGGTTTGCAGCCGGTTCAATTTAGGGGGAATTCAGGATATGGGTAAAATCATAAAGGAAACTGCGGTTATATCGCAAGGCGCGCAGGGAGAGCCGCTGCTGCGGAAAAGACAACGGCTGCGGCTGATACTGCGGGCAGTGCTCTGGCTGGCGGGGGCGGCCGTGTTTTCCGCGGCGGGGTCATGGCTGATACTGGGAGGCGTTTACCGGGATATTCTGCCGTTTTATGCGGTAGCGTATGTTTTGGCGGCGCTGATGTATTTTCGCTGCTCGGGGCGGCTGACGGCGGATGATGCCGGAACGTGCATCGGGGCGGTTCGGCGGACGTTGTTCTTTATATGGCTGTACAGTGGGGTTTGCGGAATACCCTTTTTAATCGCGGGGCTGTTGTGAGGCGGCGTACAGGAGTGGCTTTGGAGAGAGGATACGCATAGGAGCGGCGCTGGGGCTGCTTTGGGGCGAAAGGCGGAAAAATTCTGCAAAAAAAATACGGGCGTGCCGGAGGGCGCGCTTTTTTTATGGGAAAATGCGGGAGAAGAGAGAAACGGGAGAAATGGGTTGGAGAGGCGGAATAGCGGGAGGCGGGCAGAGGAGAAATGGAGAGATGGCGGGCAGAGGAGAAATGGAGAGATGGCGGAAAGGTCATTTTTTGGTAAGAAACATTCAAGATGATAAGGGGAAATGCAGATGAGTATAAAACCGGCGAAAGTACAGTTTAACGGCGGGGAATTGAGCCCGTGGCTGGAGGGGCGCACCGACATTGCGAAATATGACAAGACGGCAAAGCTCTGCCGCAATTTTATTCCGCTGGCAGAGGGCAGCCTGAAACGGCGCGGCGGAACGCGTTTTGTGGCGGCAACTCCGGAAGGGGACAGCATTTTGTTTAAAATCGTGCCCGATCCGGAAGAAGCAGAAGTTTATATCAACGGCGTCAAACGCCGGGAAGTTTATCTGGCGCGCGGCGACGAGGTTTCGTACCGGGTGAGCTGCGAGGGGTACGTTACGGTTGTCGATACGCTGACGGCGGATGCGGACGAGGAACTTGCGGTCAGGCTGGTAGCAAAAGGCATTATGTGCGAGCTGACGGTGGAAACGGTGCCGGCGGATGCCGTGGTCGAACTCAACGGTTATGAACGGCGGAGCCTGCGCATTAACAAAAACGGCGAAGTTTTTTACAGGGTGGCAAAAGAAAACTACATCACGCAGGAGGGGACGATTATTGCCGATATGACCAAAACGGTTACAATCGAGCTGGTCAAGGAAAAAGAATACGACTACGGCGACTGGGGCGATGTCGTCGGGCTGGCAGCCTGTACGGCGGTCGGGCGCAGCGACAGGGAGGAACGGTGCTTTTACATTAAATTCAGCAACGGTTTTCTGCCGGTTGTGTTTGCCCGGGAAGATATGGCTCCGACGGGGAATTTGGACGAAAGCCTGTTTGAATATACCGAGAGTGAGAAACTGAACAGCATAGCGCTGCAGGACGGGGCTGTCGTGCATACGCGTCTGGTTGAAACAAAGGGCGAAATGAATCAGGGAAACTATTATGATGCCGATGATACGCTGGTTTTGAGCGTTGATGCCGAGTTTATAGAGGAAAACGGCTGGCAGAAAGATGAAACGCAGGAAAATTACGGTTTCTTTTATGATGCGTATACGGGCAAAGCGGAACGGAACATCCTCAGCGTTTATCGCGGGGAAGAACTGGTCTGGGAATTGAGGGGGAGAAACAATGGTTAACGCAAGAAGTTTTTTATTTCCGTTTAAATACAGCCACAGGGTGGCGTATGTGATTGAATTCAGCCACAAGAAAATCCGCATGTACGCGCAGGGAAAACTGGTGCGCGATATGTCAAAGACGACGATGGGCGGCGAAAACGGCACGACGGGCGGAATTCCCGACGACATTGTCGAGAAGGTATTTCCGGTGCTGGAGATTGCGTCTCCGTACGCATACAGCGATTTGTGGGACAACGAAGAACAATGTTGCAAAATTCAGACTATCCAGCATTCGGACATTCTGTATATTTTTAACGAGGATTTTCCGCTGATGGTGCTGAAACGCTATTCAAATACCACATGGGTATTGGAAGAGCTGGAGATTAGAAACGGTCCGTTTCTGAGCATGAACACGACGGACATCAGCATTGCGACCGACGAGTTGGAAGGGGAGGTTCAACTTACGGCAACCGGTGACGTTTTCAGCAAGACGGATGTGGGCAGGTTGGTGCGGCTGAGAATTTTTGACGACGACACGACCCCCTGGCAGGCGGGAAAAATCGGATTTCAGGGGACTATATGCGTATCAGACAATAAGTATTACCAAGCCATCACTGGAGACGAAACTGGAAGTATCAAACCGGTGCACAGCGAAGGGACGCGTTCCGACGGCGGCGTTTTGTGGGAATATCTGCACGACGGGTCGGGAATTGTCAAGATTACGGAGGTTGTCGACAAACAGCATGTAAAGGGAACAACGGTAACGCGCCTGCCGGACGCCATTAAGTCCGGCACGGTATGCTGGGAACTCGGCATGCTGCACAAAGCTTCGAAATATCCGAAATCCGGCGCTTTTTTCCGCAACAGGTTTGCGTTTCTGGTCAATACCGATACCGGGCCGAACGTCTGCCTGTCGTATTCGGGCGATTATAACAACTTTGCCGATATGGAATGCGGCGAGGCAACGGCGGAAACGGCGATTACGGTGCCGGTGCTCAATACCGAATTTAACGAGGGGAAATGGATTTATGCCCGGGACGTTTTGTTTGTCGGCACGGGGGCGTCGGAATTTTATGTTGATGTGGTGTCGTCGGCGTCGCCGCTGGCTTCGGACAATGTAAAGATTTCGCAGATTTCGCGGGTCGGGAGCAAGGCGATTATGCCGCTTTCGGTCGGGTCGCACGTTATTTTCGTCGACAGGTACGGGCTGAGCCTGCGCGATTTGACGTACAATTACTATAACGACGGGTATGACGAAATGGACATTTCCCTTTTGGGGAAACATCTGTTCCAATCGAGAATTACCGGCATGGCATATCAGGAAGTTCCCGACAAAGTGTTGTGGTGCATGGTCGGCGACGGGAGCCTGACCGCGCTTACTTTTTCGGCGGAACAGGAAGTTTCGGCACTGTCGCGGCACGATTTGTCCGGCGCGGCGGAAAGCCTGGCGGTTATTCCGAATTTTGAAGACTGCCGCGACGAACTGTGGCTCGAAATCAAGCGCACAGTCAACAATGCCAACTACAGAACCGTGGAATGGATGGACAACGGCATTCCGCAGTACTGGCCGTCGAGCGTTTACGGCGCGGCAAGCCTGGCCGAGAGGGAAACGCTGGAGAAAGAATATGTCCGCCAGGAAGCGTTGTATCTGGACGGGGCTGTGGTGTATGAGCAGAATGAACTGGACATGCAGGAGGAAATGTCCGGGCTGGAACACCTGGAAGGGCTTAAAGTGGCGGTGTATGCCGACGGGACGGTTCTGGAACCGCAGGTCGTGCAGGGCGGAAAAATCAAAATTCTGCCGACGTACCGGCATGTGGCGGCAGGGCTGCCGATTACGAGCCAGTTTATGCCGCAGAATATCTATATCCCGAACGATTACGGAAGCGGCATCGGCCAAAAACAGCGCATCAACCATGTGCTGCTGATGCTGTATCTTTCCGGCGGCGGGCAGATCGGCGAGGACGAGGATACGCTGACGGATATCCTCTACCGGCAGGCCGATGCGGCAATGAACGAGGCGCAGGAACTGTTTACAGGCAACAAGGAAGTTTTGTTTAACGGAGCGACGACGAAAAAGGAAGCGGCGGCGACGCTGATGATTCAGAATTCTTCGCCGCTGCCGATGAATATTCTGGCGATTGTGCCGTATATGGACGTGGACGAATAGAGCGGCGAGCGGTTTGGGGCGGTGCGGTTCTGTATTGAAGGGAGCGGTTCGGCATTGAAGAGAGCGGCTTGGCATTGAACGGAGCGGTTCGGCAATAGCAGCAGGGAGTAGTTTATGATACGAAAATATCGGGCGGGAGACGCGTTTAAAGTCCGGGTGCAGCCTGAGCAGCAGGCGGAAGCGGCAACGTGGGCGGCGGAATTTGAACGCATTTCGGCTTTCGCGTTGGTGGAAAAAGGGAATGACGGCTCTGCGGCAGGCGAAGAGTCCGGGAATATGGGCGCTGCGGCAGGCGAAGAGTCCGGGAATATGGGCGCTGCGGAATACGATGCGTCCGGGAACGGCGGCGCTGCGGCGGGTGACGGCAAACCGGCGGGAAGGCAGTGGGACGGAAACGGCGGCAGGGTATTGGCGGTTTTCGGCTTTCGGATTGAAGGCGGCGACATTACGACAGGCAGGGAAGCGGAATGTTTCGCGCTGGTCGGAATCGACGCGGGGCGAAAGCTGATTGAGGCGGTACGCTATTTCCGCCGGTATATTCCGCGGCAGGCGGTCCGGCTCGGGGTACGGCGCGTTACGATGACGGTGCGCCGCGGCTTTGCGGCAGGGGCGCGGCTGGCCGGCATGCTGGGATTTTCCCCGGCCGGGATATTGGAAAATTTTTTTAACGGTGAAGATTATCAGATTTTTGAAAGGGCAGAAAAACAATGGTGGCACAAGCGGCATTGATTGCGGCCGGAATCAACTTTGCTTCCGGCTTTTTGAAAGGCAAACAGGAAGAATACGAGGCCAAGGTTCAGGCAAAGCTGGCGCTGAACAACGCGGCGATTTACCGCAAAAACGCGGCAAGGGTGCGGCTGAACGGTTCGTTGAACGAGGATATGATGCGCAGCCAGAAACGGGCGGCAGTGGCATCGGCAGCCGCGGCGGCGGGCGAAGCGGGCATGGGCGAAAGCCCGACGACAACGACGGCGCTGGCAACGACTTCGGCAGCTTTGGAACAGAATATCCTTAACGAGCGTTACCGGGTCGAAAGCGAGGCGGAAAACTATCTTTATCAGGCGCGGCTGGCGGAGGAACAGGCGCGCCAGCACAAAAAAGCTGGTAAAAACAAGTTTATGAACAGCATGCTGGGCGGCTTGACATCGTCGCTTGGCGGGCTTTTCGGGTAGTTTTTAGGGCAGAGCGGAGGAAGACAATGGCAAACAGACAGAAAATTGCCCCGATGGGGCTGGCGGGCGTGATGGCGCAGAGAGGACTGCAAACGACTTTGACGGTTCCGGGAAAATGTTTTGTGGCGGGAAACGGCGGTTTGGAAACGGCGGGGCTTTTGGTTGACGCCGGCAAAAAAATGGCTGAGGAACGCCTGGAAACGGAAAAGCAGCGGCAGGCGATGGAAGCGGCGGCATCACTGAGGGCTTCCCGTCAGGCGATGGAGGCGGCAGAAACGCCAGAGCAGCTGAGGGAAATTGCAACAACGGCGGAGAAAAGCCTGCCGGCGCAGTTTGGCAGCGAAAATTCCGGCAAGGCTTTCTGGCAGGAACACGGCGACAAGATACTTGAAGCAAATCGTGCCGATACGGCAAAAATTGCGGCAATGAAACAGGCGGATTTTGGCCGTAACAGCCTGCGGTCGATGCTGGCGGACAACCAGAACCTTTTGGCAGAAACGGCAGAGCCGGTGCAGGCGGAAAAGCTGCTGGAGATGGGAACCGGCGAAATTGAGCGGACACCGTTTCTTACGCCCGAGGACAAGCAGTTTTACCGCGACGGCTATCTTAAAACCGGAATTCTCAATTTGGCGCTGAATTCTCCGGAAACGGCGGAAGCTGCCGCGGACAGGTATTTTCCCGGCGACAACGACGGCATTAAGGCGCGGATTGCGGAAACGCGGCGCTTAAACGAAGAAGGGGCTAAACGACAGCAGGAGCGCGAACGGCAGCGTTCTTATCTGGCAGCGTACGGCGACGCCCAGTCATTGTGGCAGAAACGGGAAAGGGGGGAAATTTCTCCGGCGCAATATTATGTGCTTTCCGCCGATACCAATCCCGAAATGCTGTGGGGAGACGGCGAAGACCGCTCTCCGGCACCGCTTGCCGACGCTTACCGGCTGGTGCGGAAAATGAACGAAGGGGAAAGCCTCAGCGCCGAAGAAGTGCGCGATGCGGGAAACAGCCTTATCAGCGCTTACCGGCATAACGAACTCGGTCTGGAAGAAACGGCGGCACTGCAAAACCAGCTGGTGGCGGCGCAGCAGGGCGGAAACGCGTCCGAACTTATTTTTGACAGAGCGGTTGACGAACTGGCGGACAGAGCCTTTATGCGCGATATTCCCGCCGGGGCGGAACAGTATACCCCGTACGGGCGCGAGCTGATGGAACACAAGGCGAAACTGGCGTTTGACATTTATCAGAACTACTACGGCAGAAAGACGGCGCTGGCCGAAGAATTTACAGCGCAGGGCGGGCAGATGACACCTGCGGCGGCAAAGAAAATCGGCAGGCAGGCGCTGGCGGAAACGGCGGCGGAGCTGAACCTCAAAGAAACACCGGGCGACGCTCCGTCTTTCGGCGAGCTGCGGAGAACCCTGAAGAGCAGCTATTCAGGCAGCGGCGAAAGGCGCATTTGGGAGCGTTTTGCAAAAGAAGCACCTTATGCCGAGGACAAAACGGCGGTTATGCGCCGGATTGCAACGGAAGAACAGAAACGCGAGCTTTCTTATCCGCAGTTTGAAACTTATGACGAGGTAATGCAGGCGGGGCTGGCGCCGGGAGACCGGTTTTATTTCAAGGGGCGGCTTGCCGTGATGAAAGGCTGAAACAATTGACGGCGATGAAAGGATAGGGCAATGGACAACTTGAGGAATTTGGCGATGAAATACGATGCGGACGGGAAGGAAATTTCCGGAATTGCGGACAGCGGGGCAATGATGACGCCGGTGCCGGAAGGCAGTGTTGCGGACGGAACGATGATGACGCCGGTATCTGTGGATGGTGCGGGCGTTACGGAGGTGACAATGACATTGCTGCCGGATGGCGGGACTGCGGATATGAACGCAGAAGATACTGCGGCGGAACCGGTTTATACCGGCGTTATGGCGCGCGGCAGGAAACAGGAAGAATTTGAGGAAGGCGGACGGGCGCCGTTTGCTTACCTTGAGGAGGAACAGAACCTGAATTTTCCGGCTTTTTCGGCGGAAACGGTTGACGAAGATGCGCCGCTGACGAGCTTTCAGATTGCGGGAAAATGGCTGCGGCAGGCTGCCGATTTGCGCAACTACTGGGCGTTGCTGGAGAATTTCGGGGCACAGGCTGCAGAGTATAAGTGGGCGTATGACGAAGGGAAGTTCGGCACATTTGAAGCAGGGGCGTTCGGCCGGGAGCTTTTAAAAGCCGGGGCAAGAGGTTTAGGCGCGAATACGCTGCGGACGGCAGGGAATGTCCTGTCGATGTTCGGCGCCAATCTTGAAAGCCGGAATGCCGGTACGGCGGCGGTTACGGCGGGTGCCGGGCTTCTGGTGCCGGAAACGGGGAAAATTTTTAAAAACATCGGCGACAAACTGGGCGAATATGCCGGCAAAATCGAAAATTCGGAATTACTGGCACCGGCAGCGGAAGCTTACAGTGCAGATCCGAACTGGTCGAAACTGGCAAATGTTCTGGGACAGGGATCGTCACAGGTTCTGGCAATGGGAACCATGGCCAAATTTATCGGCTCGGGGCCGACTTACGGTTTGTTTGCCGGGGGCGGCGCCGGAGAAATCTTTAAGGAATCCTACGCCAAGGACGGGGATATTGACACTGCCAATACGCTGGCGCTCATTTCCGGCGGCACAACTTTTGCGATTGACAAGCTTTTCAGCCCGTTACCGAAACAGATAGAAAAAGACGCGCGGATAACCTCCAAAATGATTGCACGTGAAATTGCAGGGGCGCCGCTGCGCGAGGCAGGAACGGAAGTCTTGCAGCAGATGATGGCGGAAAACCTTGTGCGCAAGGTCGGCATTGACGATACGCAGGATTTGTTTGAAGGGCTGATTGAAAGCGCACTGGGGGCAATTGCAGGTTCTTCGGCGCTGATGGCTGCCGACGGAAGCGTTTATTATGCGCGCAAGACATATGAGGACGCCCGGCAGAGAATGCTGCTGCGCGGTGTGACGGCGGAGGAAATCGAGCTTTACAAAAACAATATGATGGAACTGCTAAAGAGCAAACCTGATGCTTTCGGAAAGGTTTTGAACTACGTTCTGGAGCGGAATTTGCAGCGGATGAGCGAAGGGGAAACTATTGCACAGGGCGGTGCCGATGCGGAGAATGCGACGGTGGCGGCAAAGCGGCAAAACAGAAGCCTGGCGCAGGTACGCCAAGATGTCAAGGGGTTTCGCCGTTTGTTTGACGAAGTATACAAACGTTCGCTTAAAGCTACCGGAGACACAGGGAAAGCGAGAATTGCCGCCGGCATGATGCAAGCCAATATGATGGCACTGTACGAGATTGACGGCGGATTTTCTCCGGCTTCCCTTTTTGCGGGGCAGATACCGGAATATAAGCAACTGGCGTATCAGGAGTTTCAGAAACGACTGTCGCCCGAAGCGGCGGTGATGTTTCAGTTCGGCGGGGTCGAAGCCAAATTTGCCGATTTCAAAAAACTGGCGGAGGCATATAAACTGGAACAGCAGGATTACAGCCCGCGGCTTATCTGGTCAAGAACCGGATGGTATCGCGGCGGGGACGGACGGTGGCGTTTTGAAATCAATGATTCCGGCGCTAAGCTGAAAATACACACCGACGTTAAGGCTGACGACCTTCCCAAGCGGTACTGGCAGACGTATATCCGGAAACTGGAGGAAATGGAAGGGCATGATATTCTGGGACTTCGGAAGTATGAAGAGATTCTTTTTCAGGACAGGGCAATCATTAAAGAGCTTTATAATTATCTGTACAGCGATTTTATCGACTTCTTAGACAAGCATTACCAGCGCAATATGGCGGTCGGCCTTAACCGCAGCGGGTATTTTGAGTTTCGGGATCTGGAAGGAGATTTTGAGGCGGAAGTCAAAGCCCAGAGGGCACTTGCCGATTCGAAGCTTTACGCTTTGTCTGACGGATACGGGCTAAAGGAAAAAGAACAGCGCGACAGCCAGATATGGAATCGGATGCCTATCTATCTGAAAGACAAAAGCCTTAAAGATGTTTTGATTGACCGGGGCGAACTGGTTATTCCCGACGGCGGGGAAACCGGCACGGCGGCTAACCGAAACGGAGAAGCGCAGAGTGCAGAAAACGGCAGCTATATACAAAAAAACTCCCCCAGGCGGTCCCGGCTACAAATCCGGGTGTCGGATAGGGAGGAAAACGGTACGCCGTTTTTTGATAATGTAGAGGCTGCCGGAGAAAATGTCAAGAGCGCATCAGGCGAAGTACTGCTGAATGTCAGTGCCGATAGATATCAGGTGAGAAATGACTCTGATTTTAAGGCGAAAATGGAAAAACTGCTCGTTTCGTATCAGGGGCGGAAAATATATAATCCGTCGCTGGGGAGAGAAGTGGAAATCAAAAATCTTCCGGTTGAGGACAGACATATCTGGAATGGCAGCCGGGAACTTTTAATTCCTTATCTGCCCATGTTGCTGGGAACGGCGGTTTTTAACGTTAAGAAAGCGCCGCACGGTTCGAATTCTGTGACAGCGGGAGAAAGAAACTCTTACAAGGCGTATTTTCCGGTGATGATTAACGGCGAGCTGATAAACAGCCGAATGACGGTCAAGGAGGACGACAAGGGGGATTTATTCTGGGACTTGCGGCTGGAAGACGTTTCACGCAAGGAAATCGAGGACGATTTGCGCAAGAGCACAGGAGAGGTTATTTCGTATGACGACTATCTGGCCGAGCAGCGGCGCAAAGCGGAAGAACTGGCGAAAAGCAGGCGTTCCCCGTGGCTCAGGAAGACTGCTTCCAATGACAATTTCCCTGCAGTCGACCGGTTTTATACCAAGGAACAGATGAAGGTTATCCGCTCGACGCTTGAGGAAACGAAGTATCTGGAATTTTTGGAAAAGATATGGAAAGACGATACGAGCGTCGAGAAAAATTTTCAGACGCTGCGGGAGTTTCTGGACGTGCACGAAGCGGCAACGCCGGAACTGTTTGAATATCAGGCGGAAGTGGGGGAGGAACTGCTGGAACGCGTTCTCAAACGGCGCAAAGCGGCGCAGCGGATGGGAATACCCGAAGGGCCGGAACTTTATATGGATTTGAACAAAGAGCTGGCGTACCGTACCTATCTGGCGGCGCAGGGCGATTATCACAAACCGTACCGCAATATGGCGTATCGTCCTGATTTTTATCGGGAAGCGCATACGCCCCGGCTGATGAGCGACCTGTTTTTCAATCAGGAAAAATACCGCTATCTGCTGCCGGCACAGAAGGTGCAGATTGCCGAAATGCTGGACAAAGTTCACCGGATTTACCGCCTGCACCGGGAAACCGAATTTGCACGCAAGGCGGAACAACGCGACATTCGGGCGGCAAACGCCTATATTGCCGAACATTACGAGGGCGGAGACGAAAGCCTGCGTCGGTATTGGGAAGAACGGCAGCTGCTGCTGGAGAGGAAGGAAGTCCGGCTCGGCGACTTGCTGGAACATCAGGAGCTTTACCGCAACTATCCCGATATGGAAGACGTTATGGTCAGGTTTGAGGAGCTGGCAAATGACGAAGGGTATCATTTTTATCATGACAAAACCAGCAATGCCGACGTTTTGGAGATTGATCCGCGGCAGTTCGACTACGCCAATCTGAAAGACCTGCTGCTGAGGGGAGCTGCATTTGCCATTCAGATGCGGGAAGGGTTCGATCCGGCGCTGACGCCGACGCAGCGGCGCAATTTTATGGACCGCCACATCCATATGGCGCGAAAGGAAATTGCCCCGGTGTTTAACAAGGAGCTGACGGCGTTTCTCGGCAAATACCTGCCGGGGGAAAAGCAGCGCGATTATCTGGTTGAGCGGGAGGTTCCCCTGCCGCTGCTGGGACTTTACCGGAGCGAGGCGAAATCCGCGGCCGGACAGCAAGCCGGCGCGGATATGGCTGAAACGGCGGTTTCAGGAGCGAGAGCCGGAGGTGATGCAGTCGGGATAACGGTTTCTGAGGCGCGAGCCGGAGGTGATGCAGTTGGAACAACGGCTTCTGAGGCGAGAGTCGGAGATGATGCAGTCGGAACAACGGCTTCTGAGGCGCGAGCCGACGGGAACAAACCGGAAATCCTGACGTACAGGGAGATTGATTTCGACCGTTTGTACGAAAAACTCAACGAACGTTACGGCAGCGCGCAGCTGGATCCGGACGAGCGGCAAATCGGCGATTTTGCGTATTCAGCTTTGCAAAACCTGCGCGAGGCGATGAATTCGGAAATCCTGACGCGGGCGCGGATGAGTTCGGGATATGCGGTAGCGGCGCCGTTTCCGTGGGGCGGCGTTACATCGCAGGGCAATATCGACGTGCGGGCGATGCTGCGCCGACAGGACTACAGCGACTGGCAGCGGTCGTTTTCGTATTGGGACGAGAAGAACCTGCCGCCTCCGACCGACAGAACGCGCCTGACGTATGCCGATTTGGAGAAAATCGCAAGCAATTTCGACAAAGACATAGCGTTTAAGCCTGATTTTATGCGTTCTGTGCCCGACGACGAAACGGCAGCACCGACGCCGCAAAAAAGGCTGAAGTCGACGCTTGATGTCTTGGCGAAAGGGGCTTTTGACGCGGCGGACAAGACATTGTACCTGTTTGAAACGGCCGATGCGGAAACGATTGTGCATGAAACGTTCCATTATCTGAGCCAGATTTTGAAGAGTCCGGATTTGAACGGCAATATGCTGGCAAAGCGGGCTTATTACCGCCTGATGGACAATTACCGCAAGGAGCTTCTGCACCGCTATGAACCGGTGAACTACAAAGGCGGGTATATGCTTGTTTATAAACGTGGCGAACGGGTCATGCCGGAACTGCCGCGACGGTTTTCTACGCCGGAAGCGGCAATTGAGGCCGGCGTGGAAGAAATGTTCGTGCAGCGTTTTATGGACGCCATCGGCGGCCGCCTGACGGTCGAGCGGGATAGCGAGCAGCTATTGCATAATTTTTACATTGTCTGGCTGGACAAGGTGACGAAACTGCTTGACCTGACTCCTGCAAAAACCGGCAGCGGCGGAAAACAACTGTTTGATGCGGTCGGGAATATGCTGGGCAAGGCCGGGCGGATGCTGAAGGAACGGTATAAACCCGAGAAATAGGCTGAGGCGGGGCGCGGCGGCAGTCAGAAAGCATATCGGCCGAGTGCGGCCGCCGCGCTTTTGAATCTGCCGTACTTTTGAGGCTGCCGCACTTTTGGGGGCTGCGGCGTTCCGACGGCGGAATTTTGGGGCGGAAACTTTGCCACAGGAGTTTTGCAACGCTGATTTTCGGCATAAGGAAAAGCTTGCAAATAAACTAAGGCTGTTCTATAATGTCTGAAAATGTTTTTTTACGGAGTAGGGCATTATGGATAATCAGGAAATTTCCCGGTTGAAAGCCAGAGGCAAAGCAGAACTGCTGGCGTTTGTATTGTTTTTGACGCTTTTGGGCGGAGCGGCGGCGGAATACCGCAGAGAAACTGCTCCTTTGGCGACGGCAGCAGTCGTTTTTGAGAGAGGAAAAGCCAGCCGGGCTGCGGAAAGCCGCCGCGAAACAGTACAGCCTGCAGCGGCCGAAGCCGATAAAAAGGCTGGAATTTCCGCAGCCGAAACAACGGTAAGCAGTGCGGAGACAACCGGCTCGAAAGTAACGACAATCGGAACGGAAACAGCTGCAATGGAGGCGAGGGCTCCGGTTTCGGTTTTATCGGCTCCGGCGGCAGAAGAAATTGCAGCAAGAGCGGAGAACGGACAGAATGTTTCCGGCAGCAGCCAGGCAGTTCAGGGGGCGGAGCAGGCGGAAATTTCCGGCGAGGCATTGACCGAATTTTTGGACTTTATGCAGGAAACGGAAGAAAAAGTTGATGCCGTAAGCAAACCGGAATCGGCGTTGGCAAAAATCAGTCAGCCGGAAACGGCGGCAAAGCCGGCATCCCGCTCCGAAACGGTTGCTTTTGAGGAAGGGAAGATAGAAATTTATGACAGTGAGAAAGGCGTTGTTGCCGTAGAAGAAACGGCGGGAGGAAATGCCGTTCCGGCAGACAGCGGCGCCAAAGCTTCTTCCAACGGAGAGGCTGCTGGTGCGGAGGTGTCGCGGAGTTCTGCCGGTGCCGGAGAGGTCACGGGCGCGGTTGAAACAAAAGGTGTTAATGATGTCGAAAAGCCGGTGGTGCTGATACCAGGGCAAAAAGACGGTGAATCGGCCGAAACAACAGAAAATCAAACTCAACCTACTGTAACAGCACCAGAAAATATTTCTTCCGAAACTTCCGTATCAGCGGGAGGAGGGGCTGTCGATATGATGAAGGATATTGCGGCGCGTCAGCAGAAGGCAAATTCAGCGCAAAAGTAGTTTTTATAACACATTGAAAATAAATCAATTATTTTACGTTAACTGATTTTTTACAAAAAAAATCAAAAAAATGAAAAGAAAGTGTTGACTTATTATTTTTTTATCTATATAAACGCTTTTGTTCCTACCAATGGTCCCATCGTCTAGTGGTTAGGACATCGCCCTTTCACGGCGGTAACATGGGTTCAAATCCCGTTGGGATCACCAATGCAAACGGCAGGTATAAAAACTGCCGTTTTTCTTTTATAAATCAAGCACTTAACCGAGTTCGAATGTTTGTTTTTTGAAAATGCCATTTTGGGAGAATTTTCCGAACTCGTTTGGTAATAATCCTTTATTTTTCAACAACTTGCCTGAGTTAGAATCTCGTTAGGTCTCGGGATTGACTTTTAGTTATGAATCGGATTTGAAAAATCAAAATAGCTCGTTAAAATAAAAGTTTCGGATGTTGATGGTTGTTTATTTTGTCTCAAAGGAAATAAATGTTGCCTGACAAATATTTTAACTACATAAATTAACGATTTTAATACCGAGAATCAAAAACATTACACCGATGATTATTGATGCCATCAAATAAAAACCAGCCTCGTAAAAATGGCCTTTGTTTAGCAACAAAACAAAATCTAGCAAGTAAGTTGAAAAAGTTGTAAAACCGCCTAATACACCGGTCATCAGCAGCAGTTTTAATTCTTGCCTAAAACCTGAATGTAGAGAAATATATTGATATAAAACACCTATCAGAAAAGCACCTAAAATATTTACAGTTAAAGTTCCCCAATGCGTCGATATTTTAGAACATATCAGCCATCTGAACAGCGACCCCATTCCTCCGCCCAAAAAAACAGCGATTATATTTATCATGTGATATCTTCCTGTATATTATTTATATAAATTGATAACACGTCTTGTTTGAAAGTCTAGTTTTTATGAATAAACGTAAACAAGTTTTATGCGAAATCGGTGATGACTAAGGCTTGGCATATCAATTTTTTGTTGGATGATAAGGGGTCAGTCTGGGCAAGAATCTCGGGACATTTCGTTTATATTCCAAATATGTTTTGCCATATCTTTTGTATAATCCTTTTTCTTCAACCAACGGAAAGTAAAGAACATTAATTCCAATGAAAATCAGCAGATAATAAAATAATGGCCAGCTTTGAAACATTAAACATTCTCCGCCCAAAAATAAAAAGACACCGAGCAACATCGGATTTCTGACATAAGCATAAGGTCCGGCAGTGATGAGTTTGTTTATCGGGTTCCAAGGAGCCGGAGAGCCTTTGCCGACTTGGGCAAAAAGTTTCATGGTCCAAATCATCAGTATTAATCCACTTGCAAATAGTATAGACGCTAAAAATAACAGAAAAATATTTTTTATTTCAATGGGTTCAAAACCGCTGAAATATAAAATTAACAACGGAATACTTATCAAAACATTGAATGGCAAAATCAAAATAGCTTTTAACATAGGAGTTTCCTTTGTTTCTATATTATAAATATATACAAGATTTTTCAGAAAAATCCATAAAAATTAGCTCGTGAACTGTGAGTTAAGCATCACCAATTTAAACGGCGCTCTTTTCAGGGCGCCGTTTTGCTATATGGGGACGAGGCTTTCAGCGGGTCTGAATGTTCTTTTGTGAAAATCGCATTTGGGAAGTTTTTACGAATTCGTTTGCATCTGGCTTGGTAAACAGAGTGTGCAGACAAAGAGTTTGCGCTGATTTTACAACAATTGAAGAAATGCCTTGAAGTTTTAAGTTTTGGATATTACAATGCCCAGCTAAAATGATATATTGGGGTAAACAATGGAAAATATTGTTCGTGTCGGGGTTGGAATTTATATTTTTAATCAAGAACATCAAGTTCTTTTGGGGCAGAGAAAAAGCGTTCACGGATATGGATGCTGGTGTCCGCCCGGAGGGCACCTTGAATTTGGTGAGACGAACGAACAAGCTGCTATTCGGGAAGTAAAAGAAGAAACAAATCTTGATATTTGCGAAGATGATTTGAGTTTGCGAGGCGTTACCAATGATTTTTATTCTCAAACTCAAAAGCATTATATTACATTGCATTTCTTTTGCACTAAGTTTGTCGGTACGCCGCAAGTTATGGAAAAAGACAAATGTGTGTGTTGGAGATGGTTTGACGTGAATAATCTTCCAGAGAATTTACTTCTATCCAATCAGAATTTTATAAAAAAATGTTCTTTAGAGTGTTTGTAGATGAGCATCAGGGAAAAGGCGTATTTTGAACGCCGGGTTTGCTATTGCTGCGAGAAGGATATTGTGACTCCGCATAAGTTTTATTCGGAAATGTGCGAAAGTTGCGGAGAATTAAATTATCAAAAAAGAATACAACGGATTGATTTACGCAATCATCATGCATTGGTTACCGGCGGCAGAATTAAAATCGGGTTTGAAACAGCTCGTTTGCTGTTGGAAATGGGAGCTGATGTTACGGTAACATCCCGTTTTCCGAACGATACGTTGAAAAGATTTCAAAAACTTGAGAATTTTAATCAGTATCAACCGCGTTTGCATATTATTGGCGCGGACTTTCGTTTTGTACAGTCGGTGCAGAGTGTAATAGAGTTTTTTAAGGGCAGACCGTTAGATATTTTAATCAACAACGCAGCACAAACAGTACGCAGACCGGCTCCTTTTTATAAGCATTTGTTGGAGGCGGAGTTGCAAAGGCCTGCTTTGGAAAATATTGTTTCTTCCGGAATTAAAGTCTTAGCCGATACAAAACTTAATTTGCCAGCTCAAAACAAACGGTTGACTTCAGCGGAGATGTCGCAGTTGGCATTATTGCCAGAGGATCTGATTACGAATGAGAAAATTTTTCCTGCTGGAAAATATGATAAAGATGGCCAACAGCTGGATTTGCGCGATAATAACAGTTGGATGTATGAATTGGAAGATGTTTCTCTGGTAGAGATGTATGAAATTTTGCAAATTAATCTGATAGCTCCTTTTTTGCTGAATACAAAGCTGCTGCCTGTTTTGCAGCAGAATAAAAATATGGCTTTTATTATTAATGTTTCGGCTATGGAAGGCAATTTTTATGCGCCACGCAAACACAGTCGCCATCCACATACGAATATGGCGAAAGCTGCATTGAATATGATGACAAGGACTGTTGCGGAACATTATAAAAATTTGGGCGTTTTTATGAATAGTGTTGATACGGGATGGATAACCAATGAGAAACCTAATCCACAAAATTTGGGCGAAAACGAGCGAAAATCCAAGATGGCGATTGACGAAACAGATGGCGCCATGAGAGTATTGGATCCAATTATTTCAGCCTTACAAAATAAAGAACCTCAGTATGGAAAATTATTTAAGAATTACAGAGAATATAAATGGTAAATTTGGAGAGAATTTGTTTTGCCGGAATATGAATGTGTTTGTAGTTTTTTATTTCAAAGCCGTTTGAGGATTTAATATTTTGGTTCGTAAACCGTGAGTTGAGCATCACCAATACTAACGGCACTCTTTTCAGGGCGCCGTTTTGCTATGCGGGACGAGGCTTTCAGCGGGTCTGAATGTTCTTTTGTGAAAATCGTATTTGGGGAGTTTTTACGAATTCGCTTGACGATAATCCTTTGTTTTTACAGTGCAATAAATTTTTATGCTATAAAATAGAAAAATATCTTGACTTAAAGTATGCTCTAAAATTTATCATTTTCGTGTCTGATATTTATGAGTTATTTTTCGGAGGGAAAAATGAAGATTTTTTTATTTTTATTGGCTGTCGTGGCGGTAATTTTGGCGTGGCGGTTTTATCCGGTAAATTCCTGGGACAAAACTTTCCCAAAAAGCGACAATGTTACTGTTAAAAAGGTAAAATTTAAAAATCGCTACGGTATTGAGCTGGTTGGGGATTTATACATACCCAAAAATAAAGTGACTGAAAAACTGCCGGCGATTGCCGTTTCCGGCCCTTTTGGTGCGGTTAAAGAGCAATCATCCGGTTTGTATGCTCAAACAATGGCGGAGAGAGGTTTTATTACTTTGGCTTTTGATCCGTCTTATACGGGCGAAAGCGGCGGACATCCGCGTTTAGTCGCCTCACCGGATATCAATACGGAAGACATGAGTGCCGCAGTTGATTTTTTGAGTGTGCAAGATGATGTTGATGCCGATAAAATAGGCGTTATCGGAATTTGCGGATTTGGCGGTTTTGCTTTAAACGCTGCGGCGATGGATACAAGGATAAAGGCAACTGTTACTTCGACGATGTATGATATGAGCAGAGTTAATGCCAACGGCTATTTTGATACAATGGATAAGGAAGGCCGTTATAAGCTTAAGCAAAAACTTAATGCCCAACGTACGGAAGACTTTAGAAACGGAACTTATGCAGCAGAAGCAGGGCTGCCGGATAAATTAACAGGAAAAGAACCGCAGTTTGTTAAGGATTATTATGATTATTACAAAACACCGCGCGGATATCATAAGCGTTCTAAAAACTCAAATACGGGCTGGAATATGACATCTTCTTTGTCGTTTATCAATATGCCCATTTTGGCTTACAGCGATGAAATTAAGAGTGCGGTTCTGATGATTCACGGCGAGAATGCTCATAGCCGCTATTTCAGCGAAGATGCTTATAAAAAACTGGTTGGCAATAACAAAGAACTTATGATTATTCCTAATGCCAACCATACAGATTTATATGATAAAACTGATATAATCCCGTTTGATAAAATAACGCAATTTTTCAGAGATAATTTGAAATAGGCGGAATTTTATCCGGTTTGTGATAAACATCAGCAATGCAACCAGCGCTCTCTTCAGAGCGCTGGTTTGTTGTGCGGGACGAGGCTTCCGGCTGGTTTGAATGTTCGTTTGTGAAAATCGCATTGCGGGAAGATGTTACGAACTCGTGTACTGGCAATCTTTTATTTTTTGACAGCATTATCGGGTTTGAAGTTCGTCGGGGTTCGGAAAATATTTTGCTCATTTTATGTTTTTTTATTTTTGTATTGACAAGTTGAAAATATGATTTTATATAATAGTCAAATATTAGACTATCAAATAATTTACTAAATGGATTTTATATGAAAAGGGAAGAAGTCAGAGCGTTTGTTAACCAATATTGCCATTTGCGGGATGTACAGTATGCGGCGTATACGGCTTGTGCGAGAAGACATAATTTAACGACAAATGAGTTGTTTGTTCTGGATATTATTTGGTTTGCAGAGGATGGCTGTTTGCAGTCTTATATTTGTGAAAGAATGTCGGCAACCAAACAAACCATAAGCGCGATTATCAAAAAATTTTGGAAATCAGGTTATGTAACCCTTGCCGAATCTGAAACAGACCGGCGCAATAAAATCATCCGTTTTACTGATAAAGGCTATGACTATGCGAAAAAAATTATTCCTCCGGCGGCAAATGCAGAGATTGACGCGATGGCTGAGTTGGCTAAATCGGAAAATATTGCCGAGTTAGTACGGTTGACAATGTTATTTTCTGGTCTGATGAAGAGAAAATTTGATGAATTGAAATAGGATTATATTAAAATGGAACTTTATGAAGCAATTGAAAAACGCAGGACAATCCGGGATTTTGAAGATAAACCGGTTGATATGGAAGTTATCAAAAAAATTCTTTCCGCAGGTTTGAAAGCCCCGACAAACAATCACTTGCGCCAATGGGAATTTGTGATTATCAATGATAAAAAAGAACGTTTACGCGTACTGAAGCTGGAAGATATGACAAATTCCGATGATTGTGACAAGATGCTGGATGGTTTCGGCATGACCGATACAGACCAAAGGGGAATGTATCATATCGCAATGCCAAAGCAGTTTTCCATGTTATATAATTCAGGATGTTTAATCTTGCCTTTCTTTAAGTTGCGTGAACCGTTGTTGCAACCGACTTGTCTTAGCTCTTTAAATGAATTTGCCTCTATTTGGCTTTGCATTGAAAATATTTTGTTGGCGGCTGCCGCGGAAGGCATATTCGGCGTTACCCGCATTCCGATGACAGAGGAATTGGAACATATTAAAAAAGCAATCAATCATCCTGACGATTATGCGATGCCTTGTTACATTGCTTTGGGATATCCTGCCAAAGATGCAAAAATACCGGTGCAAAAAGTTATTAATGTTGAAGACAGGATACATATCAATAATTGGTAAAATCGGCTCGGAAACTATGAGGCGAGCCTCGCCAATTCAACGGAGCTTTCTTCAGAGCGCTGGTTTGTTATACGGAATGAGGCTTCCGGCTGGTTTGAATGTTCGTTTGTGAAAATCATATTTCGGGAAGATTTTACGTACGAATTTGTGTATTGATAGTAAAACAATTTTCATCTATGAACAGTTCGCCAGGATTATTTTGGTTCCTTGTTATCATTTAAGCGGTGTATGATGGCGATACATTTTCCCTCAAAGTCTGACAGGGGCAAATTTGTTCCTAGGATATAGGCATCCAGTTCTTCCCCATCACCAGAGACAGTATTTGGAATATAGCCGTAATTAACCGGGTATATGAACCCATGCTTTGGATGAGATGAGCCTAAAGGGCGGTCTATTTGGGCTTTAACAATTTTTCCGATATAATGTTGCGAATTATTCATTTCACTTCTCTGTTTTTTTATTTTAACAAATAAGAAGCTTATTGCCATAGAAATCAGCTCGAAAATTATAAGGTTGGCACAAGTTTGGGGATTTAGAATTTAATTTTTGTTAAAATTTCATCTTTATCATATTCCTTTTTTTCAAGTTTTGGCCAGGTGTCTAGGGAATCATTGTCAAAGCGAGGGAAAATGTGGATATGAAAATGAGGTACTGATTGTTGGGCAGACTTACCGCTGGCGTGTAAAATATTGATGCCGGTGGCGCCGAGGCATTCTTTCAGATGCAAGCTGATTTTTTTGGTAAACTTTATAATGTGTGTCAGCTCTTCCTCCGGGATATCGAAAATATTTTCAAAATGCTTATTGGGGATGACAAGCAGATGCCCGTACACCTCCATATTTCTTGGTAAAAAGCAGGATAAAATATTGTTTTGATAAATTATTTTTGCCGGAAGTTTTTGATTATAAATCTTACAAAAAGCACACTCCATAAACGCCTCCTGTTATTTTATCCTTGTTTGCAGCTTAGTGTAATAGAACATATAAGTCAAAACAAAAGTTGGGGCGGCTGTGATTTCTTGAAACGGCTGTAAATATTTCAGGTTGATTTTTTTTGCGGCAGGTGATTTAATATCCGTGGTAAAAGAAATGTATGAAGATTTTAAATTGGGGTATTTTATTATTTTTGGAGGAAAAGAAGATTTTGAAGATACGAAAGTTTGAGAGGGCTGATTTACCTCAAGTTTTGGAGTTGTGCCGGGAGGTTCGCCAGTATCATACAGATATTCTCGGCGGGTATTTTGCCGAGCAGGACGATGCGTTTGAGCAATCGGGGTTTTTGGCAACTCTGGAAGATGACAGGATGACAGCATTAGTTGCGGAAGAAGGTGAGGAAATTAACGGGTATTTATTGGCGGAGAAAAAGTATTCGCCGTATTTGAGAGAACCAAATGTTGTCCATATTTCAAATATTGGGGTGAAGAAAGGTCTGCGGGGAAAGGGCATCGGAAAAAAGCTTATGGATGCACTTTTTGAGATGTGTAAAGCAGAAGGTGTTGATGAAATCCGGCTTGGAGTATTTAATAAAAATACTGTTGCTTACAAATTTTATGAACGATATGGATTTGAACCCTTTGAACAGAGAATGAGCATCCGGCTCAAAGAACATACAGTTTGAGAAAAGCCGTCCAGTCCGCAAACTGCGGGTCAACTCCGCCCGTTCAGACGGATATCCGGCTTTAGCTTTAGCCTAATCCCATACAGAGGATGGGATACGGGTTTCCCTGTTCGTCAAAGTCAGTCCTTTTATACACTCTGAACCCCATGTGTTCATAAAAGCCGACGGCCTGTGGGTTTTGTTCGTTGACGCACACTTCATTGACGGCGTAGTTTTCGATGCCGTATTTTATCAGTTGCCGGCCCAGCCCTTTTCCCCTTTCTTCGGGCGCTATAAACAGCATTTCGATTTTTCTGCCTTCTATTCCCATAAAAGCGACAGGTTCGCTTTTTCCGTTTTCGGCAATAAGCAAATGCGATACGTTTTTTAATGCATCGGGAACATATCCTTTTATTTTTTCAATTTCTCCGGCAGACAAAAAGAGGTGCGTCGCCTTGACGGAAGCTTCCCATACTTTGACTAATTGCGCTATCAGCAGCGGGGTTCTTTGTGCGGGGATAAGCAGTTTCATTTCAGGGCTCCTGTCTGGTTGGCAATAAAGGAAAAACGGGCAGAAAGCGGGGAAAATCTCTTTTTGCGCGTTACAATGCCGGAATTGCTGTTTGGGCAATACCGGAATTGTCGTTTGATTTTATATATGATTTTTGCGGCAAAAGCAACAGAAAAATAATTGCAAGAAGAAAACAGTCGGCGGATAAAATAAGAGCCCTGCCGGTGGGGCAAGGCTTTTGAAAGAGGCGCACGGGCAGATCCGGTGGAAGACGCGGGCGGAGCCGGCCGGAGGGCAACGCGGGCAAATCCGGTGGAAAATGCGGGTGGTATACGGCAGCCAGGCGTTTCGTCAGCATGACTGCGGGCGGCGGCTTAAGCGTCCGGCGTTTCAGTAATTGAGCCAGAGGACTTTGTTCTTTTGCTTCTTTTCCGCTTTGAATGCCTTATGTGCGAGGACGAGAAGCAGAAGCCCCCAGCAGGCATAAAAAGCGATACAGCAGATAATCAGGGGATGATTAAGTTTTTGAAATCTGACTGCGGCGTAAAAAAGAAGCGTCGTATCGACAGCCACAGGCCATAAAAAATAAGTCATCATCCAGCGGATAATGTTTTGCTGAGTTTTGTATGCCTTAACGGCTTCTTCGGAACTGGCGTACAAATAAGCGTGCTGCTTTTCATATACGTCGATTACCGGGTAGGCGCTTTGCGCGGGGTGTATCCCGTACTGGTGCCGGAACAGGCTTACAGCCTCTTCAATCATTTTTTTATTCATAATCCTACAATTTAATAATTAAACAACATAATCGAATTTGGGCGTTATCATAATTCCGTTGTCAGAAAAATCAAGAAATTTTGCGGAAGGAAGGGTAAAATCGGAGATTTTTGTGAAGAAGATGCAGGGGGATGGCTAGCAGCCGGGGAGGGGGAATAAAAGCGCCCGTAAAAAAAACGGCGCATTATTTTATAATCTGCTGGACAATGGAGCGCGGGCTTTTTAGACTGAGGGCAATTACATATTAATATTATATCATTATGGAAACAATTGTTATGAGGATTTTAATCTGGGCCGTTTTCGGCGTTGTAAGCTGTCTTTTTTCCGGCTGTTCGCTGGTTACCTGTGCGGCGGGCGGCGGATTTAATTTTTCCAGTTCGCCTTATTCAAGCTGGGAATCGTTTAAGCATGAGGGAGAGAGGTTTTTAATCAGCCCGCACGGAAAAAATGAGTACTACATCAGAAAGTATGACTGTTTTCTGTGGGGGAGCGTCGACCATCCGGTTAAGATGATGATCGGGTCCTTCTTTTTGCAGTACAAGGGATTTCCGTACTTCAGCATTTACCATAAGGGCGAAACGCAGCTCTTGGATGTGCGGGAAAATCCCGAACGGCGCTTTGATGCCGACGGATACGGCGTCCGGGTGCAGATACGCTACCGGGACGGGCGGAATGCGTTTGTGACGGTTACAAATCCGCGGGGAAACGCCAAACGGTTTGAAATGCTGCTGCGGGACTGAACGACTGTGGTGGACTGAACGACTGTTGCGGGACTGAACGGCTGCTGCGGGACTAACGACTGCGGCGGACTGAACGACTGCTGCGGGACTGAACGACTGTGGCGGACTGAACGACTGTGGCGGGACTGAACGGTTGCGGTGGACTGAACGGCTGTGGCAGGATTGAACGGCGGCCGGAAAACGGCTTTTGGCGCGGTGGGCGTTGGAAACAAAAAACAGCTCCTTTTAGGGGCTGTTTTTTTGTAAAATGTCTGCCTTTCGGAGTATCTCGAGATACGGTGCACAACGGCGGCATTCAGGAAATTTTTTCCGGAATTAACATTAAGACGAGAGCGAGAACGAAGCAACAGACCAGCCACGGCTCGGTAATCTTTCCGGCGCCTTCTTCCGAACGGTCAGTTGCAATGTAGTGTTCCGGGTTTTTGCGGTATTTTCGGTTTTCGCTGATTAAATCGGCGATAAGCAAAACGATGCCCAATACCAGAGCGGCACCGGCCCAAACCATAATTTTTGTTTCCAGGGACATACTAATTTACTTTTGGTATAACATAATGATTGTTTGATGCGCGGATTATAATGCCGCCGTGGCAAAAATCAAACTTTTTGGGAAGCGGGAGAGGCGGGAGGCCGGGAAGGAAAGAAATGCGGGAAAGCATTGTGTCCGGCGGAAACAGAACGGCGAAGGCCGGGCAGAGGGAAAAGAAAAGTGTACAATCGTGCGGCAGGCATTGAAATTTTAAATTACGGGATTACAAGGTTGGGGAATTGGCGCGGTGCGGGCGGTATGAGACAGCGGCACGGCGCGGAAAACCCGGGCGGCGATACGGTGCGGAAAATTTGGACGGCGATACGGCGTGGAAAATCCGGACGGCGGTGCTGCTTGAAACCGGAAAAGGGAAGGAAAAGGTCATGAAGAAAAGTCTGGTTGTTCTGGCGTTCGGGACGCTGGGGCTGGGTATTGCCGAGTTCGGCATGATGAGTATTTTGTCGGCGGCGGCCGAGGGGCTGGGAATTTCGATTGCAAAGGCGGGGCATTTGATATCCGCTTATGCGCTGGGTGTTTGTTTCGGTGCGGTGGCGTTGGTTTTTCTCTCGCGGGGGAAGCCGCTGAAGACACTGCTGATTGCGTTGATGGCGGTGATGTGCGCAGGCAACCTGCTGGCGGTGTTTGCGCCAAATTATGAACTCATGATGATGGCGCGGTTTATCTCCGGGCTGCCGCACGGCGGATATTTCGGCGTGGCAGGGATTGCGGCGAAGAAGCTGGCGGCACGGGGCAAAGAGGTTGAGGCGGTATCGGTTATGATTTCAGGCATGACGGTGGCGAACCTGCTGGGAATACCGATGGCATCGTATCTGACGCATATTATGAGCTGGCATATGTTGTTTGCGGTGGTGGCCGCGTGGGGGCTGTTTACGATTTATGCCATTCGGGAATGGGTACCCGATATTGCACCGCTGCCGGCGACGAACTTTCGGGCGCAGTTTGCGTTTCTGCAAAAGCCGCAGCCGTGGCTTCTGCTGGCGACGATTATGCTCGGCAACGGCGGGCTGTTCTGCTGGTACAGCTATATTAACCCGATTATGGTGGAAACGGCCGGATTTCCGTTTTATTATATGGCGGGAATTATGATGTTGGCAGGGCTGGGGATGGTGCTCGGCAATTTTGTCAGCGGGAGGCTGTCGCTCAGAGTGCCGGCGGTGGAACTGACGATGGCGATGATTGGGCTGATGTTTCTGGCTTCGGCCGGCATTCTGCTGCTGGCACCGCAGCCGTATGTTGCGCTGGCGCTGATGTTTTTTGGGGTATTCGGCCTGTTCGGCGTTTCCAGCCCGGAGCAGTCGCTGATTATCGATACGGCAAAGGGCGGCGAAATCCTCGGCGCTTCCGGTGCGCAGGTGGCATTTAACCTCGGCAATGCGCTCGGGGCTTATTTCGGCGGTCTGCCGATTGCCGCGGGATATGCGGTGCAGACGTCGGCAGCACCGGGTACGGCCTTATGCCTGCTGGGGCTGGCTACGGCTTATTATTTCGGCAAAGGGTATCGGCGGGCACAGGCGGCAGCGGCGGAAAACGGGAGCAAAACGGGGAAACAGGAATTGCGGACGAAAGACGGGGAAGAGTGAAAAAATGCAAGAGAAAAATATTTTTGCACTTTTATTGCCAAAAGTCTTGATTTTGATTTACGGACTTCCTAATTCAGAATCAGAACGTGGTACATATGCAAGCCGCCGATGAAACCGGAACCGCGGGAGATGTTTCCGAGCGGGGATACGCAGAGCGGCTGATGCAGACACGAACAGATTTTGGAGGATAAAATGACTGATACAAATATGACACGCAAAGACAACAATCACGGAATGCCTACGCATTACGGTTATAGAAACAAAGACTTTAACGATATGGTCAACAGCTTTTTCAACAACTGGCTGGACTTTCCGTACGAAAATACCGCAATGAAGGCGGCCGAGCCGAAGCTGGAAGTCAGCGAGGACGAAAATGAAGTCAAAGTTGCGGCTGAATTGCCGGGAATGAGCGAGAAGGATGTTGATTTGGAGATTTCTGCCGACGGGTATCTGACAATTTCGGGTGAGAAAAAGCAGGAGCGCAAAGAACATGGCAAGGGAAGCTATTTCTCGGAATTTTCTTACGGGTCGTTCAAACGGACGGTGGCTCTGCCGTGGGATTTGCGGTTTGACGACGCAACGGCCGAATTTAACAACGGTGTGCTGAATGTCGTTATTCCGAAGTCGCAGGATGAGAAGGGCAAAAAGCGTAAAATTGAAATTACGCGCAAATAAGCCTGCAAGCGTCGGGGCGTTTTGCCCGGCGCACTGCCGGGACAAAATTTTGTAAGCTGCTAATGGACAGAAGGGGCGGTGCAATGCCGCCCTTTTTGTGTGTCTGCACATCGGTTTGGGCGGACGGGAAAAGACTTTTGCCGCGGGCTTTAAACACGGGCAGCGGGCAGTTATATAATCAGGCAGCAGCGAAACAACCGGACAGAAAGGAGGCAGATGATGAAAGCCGGACCACGGATTAAAGTTACCAAAGACGGACCATATGAAGTTCATAATATCGACCGTATTATGCGTTATCAGATTATTCCCGACGACGAGGGGGCAAGCGAGGAATACAGGGCAGACAGAAAGTACGATGTTGCGCAGAACCCGGTTTACGTCTGCCGCTGCGGGCGGACGCACCGCGCACCGTTTTGCGACGGTTCACATGCGGCGGCGGGCTGGGACGGCGAGGAGAGTGCCGGTTTTGCGCCGCTGGAAGACGGAGCGGAATATTTTGAAGGGCCAAACCTGCGGCTGGCGGATAATCCGAAGTTCTGCGCGTATGCACGGTTTTGCGACGCAAAAGGGCGGGTGTGGAACCTTATTAATGCGGGAAACGACCGTGCGGACAAGCAGGCTATCCGCGAGGCGATGCTTTGCCCGGCGGGCAGGCTGGTAATGTACGATAAGGAAAGCGGCGAGGCATATGAACCCGAATATGAGCCTGAGGTGGCGGTGCTGGAAGATCCGGTTACTGAGGCGAGCGGGCCGGTTTTTGTCAAAGGCGGCATCGAAGTAGAGAGTGCTTCCGGACGCAGCTATGAAGTGCGCAACCGGCAGACGCTGTGCCGTTGCGGGCGTTCGCACAACAAGCCGTTTTGCGACGGTTCACACGCGGCGCAGCCGGTGTTTAAGGCTGCCGGCGAAGGGGAGAACAGCGAAGCTTAGCGTCCCAGCGTTCGTTTTCTGAGAGAAGCAACCATTGCCGCGTTTGCCTCTGAGGAATTGGTGCCGGTATTGCGGGCGGCAGCGTTTGGAATGGTGTCATGAGCGACAGTATCGGCGGTGTGTACGGTGTCGTGAGTGGCTGTGTCGGCGGCGCTTGCGGAGATGCCGTGTGTGGCAGAACTTGCGGCAGCGTTTGGAAAGGCCGTATCAGCGGCGCTGGGAGCGGTGGCATTTTGTGCGGGATTTCTGCCGTTATTCATCTCATCTGCCGGGCGGTTGAAAGCTTTGTCAAAATCTTCGTTCATTTCCTGTTTCAGCCGTTCCCTTTCCAGCTTATGAAGAGTGGCAATATCTAATTGGCGGACGTTTGCGGTGTAACGGTTGTTTTCTTCAGTCGGGGCGTAGTAATGTCCTCTGATTATGGCATAGTATCCGGCATCGCTTAATTTTTTTTCTTCGCGCCCCAAAATACTCTCGCTGTCTTCTTTCCAGCGGGCTTCCGTATCTTTCAGGAAGGTGGGACAAGCTGTGCCAAAATTTTCTCTTACATATTGCTGTGCACTTTCGTAGTCTTCGTTTTCATAAACGAGAGGGCGGTCTTCTTTTTTCAGAGTGAATTTTGAGGCGTAGCGTTCATAAAACCCCGGAAGGATTTTGTCCGCTTTTTCCTGTTTTTGCTGCGCGCATAAAACGGCGAGCTTGTCGGTCAGGCCGACGACGTTGTTATGAACCGCAAGGGATTGATAATCTTTCAGCGACAATATGCCCGCCTGTGCTTTGGGATACCACATGTTATCGTTTTCAACAGGATTGAACGGGTCTTTCCGGTTGCGGTTAATATTGTGTAAAGCCGTTTTGGGTATAATCAGGTGCATTGTCGGCGGCCGGATTGTTTTGTTTTCAACTTTCAAATCATTGAGTGGGCATCCGTCATAAAAAGCAACAGGAGCTACGACCTCCCGGTATTCAGCGAGGGCTTCCTCCGGCGTTTGGGGATTGTTGGCGGTATCAGGCATGCACGTTCTCCGTTTGTTGTTTATCAATAAAGAAATTATATCATAATGCAGGCAAAAAAGCAACAGCTTTACGGAAAATGACAAAAAGCGGCGGTTATGCGGCGATTATGCGGCTGTGATGTCGGCGATTATGCGGCTGTGATGTCGGCGGTTGTCAGCGGAATGACGGTTTTGAGCGCGGGGAGCGGCAGTTCAACCTGATAGCCAATCATGCCGGCGCTGAAAATTATGGTGGGAAATCCGGCAGCGGTCTGGTCGACAACGGTCGGAAACTGCTTTTTCATGCCAATCGGCGAGCAGCCGCCGTGAACATAGCCGGTTAAGGGGAGAAGGTCTTTCTGTTTCAGCATTTCTACCGATTTTTCATTGACGGTGCGGGCGGCTTTTTTGAGGTCCAGTTCCGCGGCGACAGGCAGCATAAAAACGTAATGTGTACCGGATTTGCCGGTGGTTACCAATGTTTTGAACACCTGTGCCGGATTTTGCCCGAGGGCGGCGGCGACTTCAGTGCCGGAAACGGCTCCGGTGTCGGCATAGCAATAGGTCTTGTAGGCAATTTTGTGTTTGTCGAGAATACGCATGGCGTTGGTTTTGACATTTGACATAGCGGCAATTTTCCTTACAGCATTATTTCTTGCAGCATTATCAGGCTGCCGGTTATGTATAAAACGGGCGGCAGTATTTGTAAAGCGAAATCTGTACCGTATATTTACGGGGTGCGTGTTTGCCGTAAAAGAAAAGCCCTTGCGCGGGGCAGGGGCTTTTCAGAGAGTTGGCAGCAGCAGGGGCTACAGCACGATATTGCCAAAGCGGGTCTTGAAAATCTGCAGGGCTTTGGCCGAAAGCTCGTGAATCTTGTTATAAAAAACAATCAGGGCGAGGTCGGCGTTTTCTACAAATTCCGGTTCGACATCTTCGTCAAAACGGTTTTCAGAGATAAATCCCTTTAAGAAGCAGGCGTCTCCCAGACAAATAAGCTCAACCTGTTCGGCCGGGGTTAACACACTTCTTGACAATGACTGCGCAGCGGCAACGGTATAGTCCTGGCTGCATAAAACAACATTTTCCATAATGATAAAAATTACATAAATTTAATAAAACATTCTTTAATATAGCGTAAAATAAGCAATGAGGCAAGCAAAAAATGCGTAAAGGGCAATTTTTTTTGCAAAAAGGTATGGATTTTGCAAAAGGGGACGGTATTAACAAGGGGGAGGGGGACGGCGTTTGCGGAATGAGCTTCGGCGTTTGCAGAATGGGAGATGGCGTTAGGCGCAGGCAGGCAGGAAGCGGCGGGCGCAACCGGAGCATTTTGTGAAAAAAAGGCTTGCAATTTAAAAAAATCAGGGTATAGTCGGCGTTGTCCTTGCCGTGGACGGCTGTCTGCGGCTATACATTAATTTTGTTGAGAATCCATAAGGAGATTTTATTTATGACTAAATACGAAGGTATGTTAATTGCCCGTCAGGATCTCGGCCAGTCTCAGGTTAACGACATTGTTGCGTCTTTGTCCGAAGCCATCAAGAAAGAAGGCGGAGAAGTTGTCAGCGTTGACAACTGGGGGCTGAAGAACCTGGCTTACCGCATTAAAAAGAACCGCAAGGGCTACTATGTTGTTTTGAACATTTCCGCTCCGGCAAACGCAATTTTCGAATATGAGCGTCTGGCCCGCCTGAACGAAGACATTATTCGTTTCATGACGGTCAAAGTTGAAGAATTCAGCAGCAAAAAAGAAGAAAAAGCCGCTGAAGAACAGGCTTAAGATTAGGAGTATGGAATAATGGCAAACAAAGGATTTTTTAAGAGAAAGAATTTCAGCGACAATCCGGATTTCGTGATTGATTACAAAGACACCAAGTTTCTTTCCCGCTATATTTCGGAAAAAGGCAAAATTATGCCGAGCCGCATTACGAACGTAACCGCAAAAACCCAGAGGGAAATTGCCCGCGCCATCAAACGCGCCCGCTATGTCGCCCTCCTGCCGTATGTTGCTAACTAAGGAGACAAAAACAATGGAAATCATTCTTTTGGAACATGTCGAAAAATTAGGCAAAATGGGCGATAAGGTTCACGTTAAGAGCGGATATGCCCGTAACTATCTGCTGCCGCAGAACAAAGCTTTGCGCGCGACGGAGGCAAACGTTGCTTATTTTGAAAAACAGCGTGCGGAACTGGAAGCCCGCAACAAGGCTCTGTTTGAAGAAGCAACCAAGAAAGCCGAAGAACTGAAGGGCTTTTCCGTGGTTGTTATCCGCCAGGCGGCCGAAACCGGCCAGCTGTACGGTTCGGTTACCATCCGCGATATCGCTCATGCGATTAACGAGGCCGGGGTTGAATTGGAACGCCGTTTCGTTTCGCTGGACAAGCCGATTAAATATCTGGGCGTTTATCAGGTTAAACTGAGCCTGCATCCGGAAGTTTCGCAGACGATTTTGGTTAACGTTGCCAGAACCGCCGACGAAGCGAAGAAACAGGAAAAGGCTTACAGCAACGAGACCGCAGAAGCAGCGGCTCCGGTTGTTGAAGCGCCGGTTGCAGAAGCAGCCAACTAAGAAAAATCGCAAGAAGAGGCTTAGAAGAGGGGTGCATCAGCGCCCCTTTTTATGTAGACATTTGTGTAGACAGAGGGACGGATTTGCGTGGAGAGAGGGCTGATTTGTATGGAGAGGAGCCGAGCAAGGCAGGGTATGGCTGAGCGCGGCAGGATGCGGCGGATAAGATCAGCGGAATTTTTTCGGTGAGCGGTCAACTTCCAGCGTGATGTATTCAGGCGGGATGCAGCCGTTGGCCAATACCAGAAAATAATGTTTTATCGCAGCCCATGGCGAATAAGGAAGGTATTCGTCTTTTTCGCACAGGTGCCAGTCGACAGGGTCGGCGGCGGCGGAAGCTTTTATTTCAGCAATGCCGCTTACGGGGAAAATGTTTTCAAAATCGGGATTGTCCAGAATGGTCCGGCGCAGGTCTTTGGCATAGATTGCCTCGACAATGCCGTCTTTGAGGAGCTGTTCCAAGTTGACGGATATGATGTCGGCGCAATGTACCAGCGTGTTCAGATAAGGGTGTCGGAAGGTGTCGGACGGAGCGGTTTCGGTCAGGGCACAAACGGAGCGCAGCCGGCCGGGGAACGTATTTTCAAGATACTGCATAATGCCGGCAGGGTCTTCCGTCCCGGCTGAATGCGCATGTACTTTCAGACGGCCGGAAAAGTTTTCATCGCGGGGAAGCGCGGCGAGCGATTTGTATCCTTCGGCTTTGATTTTATCGTATTGGTAGGTATAGATATACATCTTCATAGCAGGCGCTTTCACAATCAAGAACGGAACCTGAACTTAATTGTAGCAAACCGGGGCGGAATTGTCAACAGTAGCGAAAGGGCGATAAGTATAGGTGATGGCAGTGGCCGTGAGATGGAGAAAGTGGCGGCTGCGGGATGGCGAAAATGGCAGCCGTGACATGGAGAAAGCGGCAGTTTCTGGATGGCGAAAACGGTGGTTGCGGGATGGAGAGAGCGGCGGTTGCGAGATGGAGAAAACGTCAGCTGTGGGATGGCGAAAATGGCAGCCGTGACATGGCGAAAGCGGCTAAAAAAATATTGACATTTTGTCTAATTGTGCTTAAAATGCACTCCAATTACTAATTACTTAAATATTTTTATTTATGAAACTCAGATTTATTATTATTTTGGGCTTGCTGCTTCTGGCATGGAACAGCTGCCGCCATAATGAAACGAAAGCGCCCCTGGCGAAAGAAGCGTACGGATATGCCCGGCTTGACACGCTGAAACAATTGCTGACAATTAACGACGAAACGGCGAAAGATACGGCTGATGCCGTGAAAACGTACATAACGACGTATGCCGATTTTGGCGTTGGCAATGAAAAAATCGATTTGCGCGAAAAAGTTTACGTCTATGCCCGGGAAAGTACGGTCGAGCTTGTCAGCCATATGGATACTGACCGGCTGGCGGGATTGCTTCACGGCGCGGACAAACTGGCCCTGCATAATCTGCCGCGTTCGCCGATGACGTATCTGGTGCCGGGGCTGGCAGCGATTTTGCTGCTGCTTTATTATATCGGTTACAGGATGGTACTGAATATGCGCATGTCGGGCTGGCTTTTGCTGCGAACGGTGTGGGGCTTTTCGGTTTTAATGCTTGTTCTGATGATTATCGGCCTGTTTGCCAAATGGCCCGTATTAGGCCGGGAGACAATTCCGGTTAAGGCGGAGCAAATGAATGGCGTCATTTCCGGTACGGCTGTCAGTACAGATATACTGACAGGAAAACCGATTGGCTCATTGTCTGAGAAGACGGCCTACCTCTGGGAAGGACAGTATATCTATGCTTCCGGCGAGATTTCGCACGGCGAACTGGGGTTTTTGCGCGATGCATACAATGAAATGACCGCTACTTTGCGCCGGTTGGTTTGGATTATCGGGTGCTTCTTTCTGTTTCTCGGGATGAGGATTGTTTCCGCCTGGGCGCTGCAACGAAGTCTGACAAAGATAATGCATCTCGGGATGATGATGGCATTTTGCGGCGGAGCTGCGGCAGAACTGCAAAAATGCCGGGCGGCGGCAGGATGCTGCAAAGGCTGTGAAAACGATTCTTGCGGCGGACATTGCGCCGGGGGAGAAAACTGCTCCGGGTGCACGTGCAATGCTGGGAATGAAAACGGTACCGGTGATGAAAACGGTGCCTGCCGTGATGCAGCCGACGAAAGCTGTTCCCACAACGATACGGATGATGAAAGCAGTTCCAGCGGCAATGCGGATCACGAAGACAGTACCCGCAAAATTACTGCGGCCGGGGAGAACAATCATCCGGCCAAATAGTTATTATGCTGTATTGTGCTGCAAAACGGAAAGGGTACCTTCGGGTACCCTTTTTTGCGTTTAAAGTTTGTTTTGTCCGAGTGATTGTGCGTCGGTTAAAAACAGTTTTATTGGTCGAGGAATGACCGCAGTTTTTTGCTCCGGCTCGGGTGTTTGAGCTTGCGCAGCGCTTTGGCCTCAATCTGGCGGATACGCTCGCGGGTTACGTTAAACTGCTGTCCGACCTCTTCCAGCGTATGGTCGGTGTTCATACCGATACCGAAACGCATACGCAGGACGCGTTCTTCACGCGGGGTCAGCGATGACAGAATGCGGGTGCAGGTTTCCTTCAAATTCGAATGAATGGCGGAATCTATCGGCTGCAGCGCATTCTCGTCGGCAATGAAATCGCCCAGAGAGGAATCTTCCTCGTCGCCGACCGGGGCTTCAAGGCTGACCGGCTCTTTGGCAATCTTCATCACCTTGCGTATTTTGTCAACCGGCATGGACAGGCGTTTGGCCAGTTCCTCCGGTATCGGCTCGCGGCCCATTTCCAGCATCATCTGGCGCGAGGTGCGCACGAGCTTGTTGATGGTTTCTATCATGTGAACCGGAATGCGGATGGTGCGTGCCTGGTCGGCGATGGAACGCGTAATCGCCTGGCGTATCCACCATGTCGCATAGGTCGAGAATTTGTAGCCGCGGCGGTATTCAAACTTGTCTACCGCCTTCATCAGGCCGATGTTGCCTTCCTGAATCAGGTCAAGGAACTGCATGCCGCGGTTGGTGTATTTTTTGGAAATGGAGATAACCAGACGCAGGTTGGCTTCAATCATTTCCTTTTTGGCGCGTTCGGCTTCGCGTTCGCCGCGCTTAATCGTATCTACCATTTTGCGGTATTCGGAAATCGGCAGGCCGCATTCTTTGCTCATCTCGGCCAGAGAATTGCGGAGTTCGGTGATTTCGGCACGGTTGTCGTTAATAAAATTCTGCCAGTGCTTGTCTTTCTTTTCCGCCATTTTTTCAACCCAATGCGGGTCGAGTTCGGAACGCTGGTAGGCTTCAAGAAAGTCTTCGCGTTTAACGCGGGCGTTTAGAGCGAGGCGCATCAGCTTGCCTTCGACGCCCATCAGGCGGCGGTTCAGCTCGTTCAGCTGTTCGACCAGCTCTTCGACGCGGGCAGAGTTAAGATGGATTGAACTCATCAACTCAATCAGTTCCTTTTTGATGTTGATATATTTTTTTTCCAGCGAGGTCTGCGCCTTGCGTCCGGCCAGAATGGCCTTCATGCGCTGCGCCTGAATGCGGCTCAGCTCGTCATAATAGCTGGAGATTTTGTTTAAGATGTCCAACACGGGCTCAAACAGCGCTGCTTCCATGGCGCTGATGGAAGTAGTGCTGTGTCCGCCTTCTTCATCCTCGTCGTCGAGTTCGCCGTCGGTTTCGCCGTCCATCTCGCCGGTGTCTTCAACGTCTTCTTCTTCGGGCTCATCGTCGACCGTGCCGTCAAATTCGATATCGGTTTCCAAATCGTCGTCGATTTCGTCAAGGTTTTTGCTTTCCAGCTCTTTGGTAACCTGTTCAAGGTCGTCGTCAACCGGTGCGGCATCGTCGTCATAGACAATCGCTTCGGAATCAACGCCGTACATCATTTCAAGGTCAATGATGTTGCGCAGCTGCATGGTGCCGGCGACCAGCTCGTCGCGCCATTTGGAAATGGCTTTCAGCGTCATCGGGTTTTCGCACAGGCCGCCGATCATCACGGTTTTTCCGGCTTCGATGCGTTTGGCGATGGCAATTTCGCCTTCGCGCGACAGAAGCTCGACGGTGCCCATTTCCTTCAGGTACATCCGCACCGGGTCGTCCGAGCGCATCAGGTCTTTCGCGTCCAGATTGCCGACGGCGTCATCGTCTTCCAGCACGTCGTTTTCCGGTTCGTTTTCCGTCTCGCCGCCTTCGTCGTCAAAATCTTCGGTTTCGTCAGCCGAGATGATGCTGATTTCCATATCGGAAATTGCAGCCATAATGTCTTCTATCTGGTCGGAGGTTTCTTTTTCGGACGGAAGCGCCTGATTAAGCTCTTCAATTGTGATATAGCCCAGCTCTTTGCCTTTGGCAATCAGCTTCTTCAGAGCGCTGCCGAATGAATCCAAGAGGGGGGCATCAGACGTTTTGTAATCTTCGTTATCTGTATCTGACATGTCGTTCCTTAAAATCGATTTTAAATTGCCTTTTATACGTAGTATAAACCGGCAAAAAATTGCAAGCGCTTAAAGAGATAATCTGCCGAATCGCGTTTGTCAAGTGTTAAATCCGCAAAATCCCGATTTTTTTTGCAACAAAAAGGGGAGATAATACGAAAAGCCGCGGCGAGGGGCAGATATGGCGAGAAAGGCACGGAGAAGATGCCGATGTGGCGAGGGGCGCGAAAAAGATGTCGGGCTAGATAGGTGCGAAGAAGATGCCGATGTGGCGAGGGGCGTGGAAAAGATGTCGGGCTAGATAGGCGCGAAGAAGATGCCGATGCAGGGGTCGGAGACAGCAGCAAGAGTGCCGGCGGCGGGGCAAAAAGGTGTTGAGAAAAAAGGTACCTTATTTTTCCACAATATCAATAAAAAAATTTTCAATATATACAATCATATAGCTTTATATCTTTTTGCTTATATCAGAGGTACAATTTTATTCATCAAGATAGTTTTTTTGATAGTTCAGTTTAACCCAAAAGGTCTAAAATTTAGGAGAACCGTTATGAATACAGCAACAGAAAGAATTATGAAAACAAAAGAAAAAATTGCAAAGCTAAAGGAGCAAATCAGAAGAAAAGCGGCAACGGCCGGAATTATTTTGGCGGCGTCAGCAACGATGGCGTCGTGTTCGCCGAAACAGGCTCAGCAATCGGAAGAAAACACGGACAAACAAGAGCAGCTTTCCGCGCAGGGAGAACAAAAGCACGATGAAACAACGGCGTCTTTTGAGGATGCTCGCTGGCGGGAAGCTTGTTTGGCGCAGCAGGTGGAAAAATATAAGCAGATGATTGCCGACGGGGCGGATTTGGACAAACGCAATTCGCGGCAGTATGGAAAGTCTGTGTTGTTTGAAGCCGTTGAGTGGGACAATATCAAAGGAGCAGAGCTTTTGCTCAAAGCCGGAGCCAATCCAAATCTCAATATGGAAGGGGAACAAGGAGAAACGCCGGTATTTTATGCCACATCGCTTGAGATGGTCAAACTTTTGGAAAAATACGGCGCAGACCTTAATTATAAAAACAAGGACGGCAAACAGCCTCTGTTTGAGCTAAGCGGAATGGGGGTAAGCGATGATGGAAAACGGTGGAATGAGGATATTGCAACTTATTTGATAGAAAAAGGCAACAGTATCAGTAATTTGGAAGGTACGTATGGTCGTTTTACTCCTGATAAATTTAAGTTCTATCAAGATAATGGGGTAAAGCTGGATATGCAGGAGATGCTGGTATTGACGATGAATGAGAATAATCCTGAGATGATGCGTCTGGTGCTTGCCAACGGCGGCAAAAAGTATGTCAACAGCATATATCCCGATGGATCGTCGACCCCGCTGCTGGATGCGACAATGGGCGCAGCAAGAATGAGCGGTGATGAGTTGGAAAAAAGTCATGAGATTATCCGCCTGCTGATTGACAACGGTGCCGATATTCACAAAAAAAGTGATTTCGGAACTCCGCTTGAAATAGCACATGAGATGCAAGATGAGAAACTGGCTGAGTTTTTGCAGAAATGTACAGTTGAACGGACGGCAAAAACACAAGCCATGCAGGCGGCTAGGGCCAGATAGGCTCAGAGGTTAGTTTTTTTTATATTCCCGAGACTGCGGCGGCTTGGCAGCTGCCGCGGTTTTTCAGGCTGTTTGGGTTGGCCGGCCGTGATTGAGATTATCCGGTGGTGAGTCTGTTTGTGCAAAGAAGAGGAGGGGGAGCCGGTTTTATTTATGTTGACAGCGGGAATTCGTGCTTGACAGCGGGGGCTGCGGCACGATATTCTGACGGCAATACGGGAGCTTGGCCGGAATGGCGGCAGGCTTTCAGGCAAAGCGGAGTACGGCAGCAAAAGCATGATGTGGTCAAAGGCAGAACTGGAAAATCTGGCGCTCGGCGGGGCGGAAGTAGCGGCCGAACGGGTGATGAAACATTTGTCGCGTCCGGAAAACGCGGATATTTTTGCGGCCGAGAACTTTTCGTATCTGTGGGGAGCGCTCGGGGTTGCCGGCCTTAGAGGAACAGATGCCGCGGCCCGGCGGAAAATCTGGCAGGTGCTGAAAGAAAACGGCGTGCCGGACGCGTTTGAAAAAGGAATACTCGGAGATTTTACGCGGGAACTGGCGGCGCGGCATAAAGACAACCGGCTGCGGGCATGGCACGGGCTTGATAATTTTCAGGCCGGAATTAAGTTTCAGAAAACGATACTGGAAAAACTGGCAAAATATGATAAAGAACTTGAAGAAGATGTTTTACCATATTGTTTTGATTATAAAAAACTGATTGATGAACTGAACGTTAAAGAATTGGGCGGCCGACTGAAAGCCTATTTGGAACGGTTACGCGGGCAGGGGGCGGCCTGCGGGATTTCGGGCGACGCAGTAACGGCTGTTTACGAAAAGCGGGCGGCGCTGCGCCGGCTGTGCGATGTGGCGGCTTATACGCAGCGGCGGTTAAGCGAAGCCGAAAAAGACTATTTGTTCCGCTATCTGCGTGAGGCAGCGGCTGACGGCTTTGCGCCGCAGGGCATCGGGCTGGACGATACGGTTTTGTCCAGGCTGGCGGCGGACGACGCTTTGAACGGGCTTTCCGAACTTGAGGCGGCACCGCTTTTGGCACGCAATGCGGAAATTGGAGAATTTGCGGCGGGGCTGGAAGAGGAAGCCGGCTTTTGCGAGGAAACGGCAGCGAAACTTATCTGGCATGAACCGGGAAAAATACGCCCGCTGACGGAAAGGTGCCTGCATCTGATTGAAACCGGGGCGGCGCCGAAAGGCGTGGTGTTTGCGCTGGCGCTGCTGGAGCTTAATCAGGTCAAGTCGGCGGTGCGGATTTTGCTGGAGTTGGCTAAAAAAGGGCGGGCGACGGAGATGTGCGGCTTTTTGCACCGGTTGCTGCCTAAAGCTAAGGGGGCGGAAACGCTGATTGCGGATATGGTGCGGATTAATCTGCAAAATCTGCCCGAATTGCCGGCGAAAGGGGTTACGGCGTTGGAACATGCTGCTTTTCGCCATTATGCGGCGCAGCGGGCATTGTGTGCGGCGCGGGATTTTGCCGAAACTGGATGCGCGGTGCAGGCAGCGGTTTTGCTCAAATTTCTCGTTCAGGAAGGCTGGCTGGCTCCGGACAATGAATGCGGCGTCGGGAACGGCGGAACGCAAAGCCTGATGCGGGAGTTTATTGTTTTGGCGAATACGCTTGCGGCGGCGGACAGCCGGCTGGCGGCGGAGATGGCCGCTTTGGCAGAAAAAATGAAACTGAATGTTTACCGAAATACCGACGGTATGTTTATCGGGACGGCCGATGATAATCCGCTGACGTCGGCACGGCGGCGGCTGGAACGGGCGGTTTTGGGCGCAACGACGATTGACCTGAGTGCGGCAACGGCAAAAATGCAGGGGCTGGAAAAGGCGACATACGGCGTTTATCAGAGCTTAAAGGAGGCACTGGCGGCGAAAAGCGCAGCTTTGAAAACTGTGTCAGCCGGTAAAATGGTAACGGAAGAAATATCCGCTGCGGAAGAAGAAAAAGATGAGCCCCAAAAAATGCCTGAACAGGGAGAAAAAGCAGCGGCTGTTGTACCATCGGAGGTTTTGCCTGTGTCTGAAACTCCTGTAACGGTATCATCGGAAGCTTTGATTGCAGAACCGGAAGTTCCGATAGCAGAGCCTGAAGCCCCGATGGCAGAGCCTGAAGCCCCGATGATAGAGCCTGAAGCCCCGATGACAGAGCTGGGAGTTCCGATGACAGAACCGGAAGCTCCGATGGCAGAACCGGAAGCTCCGATAGCAGAGCCTGAAGTTTCGGAATTTTCTGCAAAAACACAGGAACGGCCTGCGGAGATATCGGAACTTCCTGCAATTGAGGAATGGGGCGATGAAGGGGAGGAGGCTGCGGAAGGCAGGGCAGAAGATGCGTTGGCGGACGATAAGAAAATAAACATAAGCAGTATTTTGAATATCTCGCCCAAAGAGATAGACAGGCATTTTGAGCGGATTAAGAATATTACGACAGCTGCGGTGAAACGGGCGGAAGAGCAGGCAGCACAAATTAAACGCAGGGTGGAAAGTGCGGATTTGGCGAATTCTCCCTCGGTCGGGAAAATCCGGGCATTGGCGCAGAAAATAAAGTTTTTCGGCAAAAAATAACCTGTTTCTTTTCGCAAAGAAACAGGTTTTGTTTTTGAAGCAGGCATTGGGCTTTTTCGCAAAAACCGCATGCCGGAATGTTTTAATAAAACAATTTGTCGTAAGACAAATTAAAAAAGCAAATTTAGATTTATATAGATTTAAGTGCGTTCTTTTTAAGCAGAGCTGCCTATTTTCACAAACGAACAGCCCTTATCTATGACTAAAGAAGTTGTATCCGCTAAGTTATAGTATCTGACAAAGTAATATTTTTCTAAAAAGCCCTTCCGGTTTTCACAAAGGGGAAGGGGGTGCCTGCGTTGCTTTCGCCTATAGCATTGCTTTCATAGTATTGCGTTTGCTGAAAACAAAGGCAGACTATTTTTGAGAGAATTTGAAAAAAATATCAGAATTGTAATTAAGTGGGAGAATATATAGCATTACGGAAATTCTTTGTCAAGACAAATATCAAAAAAATCTGACGGGAAGAAACGGCAGGGAGAGGGAATAAGACGGAAAGTCTGTGCAAACGGGCAGGCCGGGGCAGCGGAAATAAGGCGGAAAGTCTGCGCGAACGGGCAGGTCTGGTGCAGTGGAAATAAGGCGGAAAGTCTGCACGAACGGGCAGGCTGGGGTAGCGGAAATAAGACGGAAAGTCTGTGCAAGCGGGCAGGCCGGGGCGGTAGAAATAAAACGGAAAGTCTGTGCGAACGGGCAGGTCTGGGGCAGGAAACAGCCAAAGAAAAACGCCGGAAACCGGAGGTATCGCGAAACAATTAGGTCAGTCTTCGGGTTCAGCCGCGGCGGCGAGGATTTCATCGCGTTCCTTTTTCAGGGCGGACTGGCGGAGGTAGGCTTCTTCGGTAAAATTTTTGCAGAGTTCGGCACTGACGTTTTTGATTTCTTCTTCGAGGGAGCGGAGTTTGTCTTCCAGAAGCAGTTTATCGATGTTTTTGCGCAGGTCATTGATGAAAGGGGAGCGTTTTTTGAGCATATCAAGTTCCCAGAGCGAGGCCAGAGGAGCGCCTTCGGGGCGCTGCGCCAGCTGTTGCTGCAGTTCGTCGGCAGCAGGGGGCGTTTCGGCTTCGCGGTACAAATCCGCCATGGCGGCGAAAAGGTTTTTCAAGTCGGCATTTCTAATGTCAGAGGAGAGAACCTGTTCTTCATATTCGTCAATCAGTTCGGGGTAGACCAAACCGGCGGCGATGATGAAACGCAGGTTTTTGTCGCACTCGTCGTCGGCACTTTGGCGCAGGGTTTCCGGTGCGGAGGCAATGCCGTGGCTGAGTGCGGGGCGCAGGGTTCGGGTGTCTGCCCAGCGCGAGGCACCGCGTCCGGAATTGGGGAATGAGCGGGCATCAGGTGATGAAGCAGAGTTGGAGAATGGGCGCCTCCCTGATAACGGGACGGCGTTGAAAGACGGACGGAAGCTTGAGAAAGACGCCGTATCGGGGAATGGACCGGAGTTAGAGGGCGAGCCGGTATTTGCGAACTTCCGGGGAGCCTGAGACGGGCGGTCCGGCTGCGGTTTTCGGTGTTGCGGCGCTACCTCGGGCAACGGAATATCGTTCAGATATGCGGGCGGCGTTTCGGGCATTTTTGGGGTTGGGGGAACGGGCATTCTGGGAGCCGGCGGGACGGGTGCGGCGGGCTGCTGCCAAGGCGTCCGGCGGAAGGCGGCGTATATCCGGCTGCGGATTTCCTGCGCATAATAGCTGCGTACGGTAGCATCGCCGATTTTTGCGACTTCGGACAGCAGGGTCTTTTCTATCAATGCCTTTTTTTCAGGTGTGGAACTGTCTTCGTTTTCGGTATATTTACGCCATAAAATGTCAATCAGGGGCGAGGTCTTGCGCATCAGGGCGGCAAAACTGTCGTGCCCGTGCGCCTGCAGGTATTCATCGGGATCCTGATTGTCCGGCAGGAAAAGGAATTGCAGCGAATAGCCGGCTTTGAGCATCGGGAGTACCCGGTCAACGGCGCGCATCGCGGCTTTGACGCCCGGGGAATCTCCGTCAAGGCATAAAATGGGTTCGGGGCAGACGCGCCAGGCTTCGGCAATCTGTTCTTCGGTCAGCGCGGTGCCGAGCGGGGCGACGGCATAGCCGAACCCGTAGCGGTCGAGCGTGATGACGTCCATATAGCCTTCGCAAATAATGAGTTTCTTTTCCTTATAGGCAACTTCGCGCGCTTTGTCGAGATTGTACAGGTTGCGGCGTTTGTTGAAAATGGGCGTGTCGGGCGAGTTCAGATATTTGGGCTCTATTTTTTCCATCACGCGGCCGCCGAAAGCGATAATCTTTCCCTGCTTGTTGGTAATCGGAATCATCACGCGGTTGCGGAAGAAGTCATGGGGGCGGCGGGACGTATCTTCGGGAATGGCTATCAATCCCAGCTCTTTCATATCTTTTTCGTCTATGCCCTGCGCTTTGAGGTGTGCCATCAGGGCATTGTTGTTGGGGGCAAAGCCCAGGCGGAATTTTTTGAGGGTTTCGGGAGAAAGGCCGCGCTTTTCTGTGAAGTATTTCAGCCCGGAAGCGCCGTCCGGCATACGCAGTTCGCGTTCAAAAAAGGCGCAGGCGGTTTCCATAATCTCATAGAGGGATTTGCGCTCGTCTTCTTCTTTTTTGTCTTTGGCAGAAAGCTGCGGCATCTGCAGACCGGCCTGATGCGCGAGCTTTTGCAGCGCGTCGATGAACGGGAGGCCGTTGGCTTCCATCTCGAACTTGATGATGTCGCCGTGGGCACCGCAGCCGAAACAGTGGTAAAAACCTTTGCTTTCGTTGACGGTAAACGACGGGGTCTTTTCGTTATGAAACGGACAGAGCCCCTGATATTCGCGCCCTTTTTTGGTCAGCTTGACCTTGGCGCCGACAACGTCGGCGATGGAAACGCGGGCGCGAAGTTCGTCTATAAAACGCTGTAAATCGTCGTTAGCCATAGTTTGTCCTTGTTACTGTTGCCGAAGGCAGCGCAGGCAGAAACCGTTAACCGTTGGGGGCAGCCGCTGCTTTCCGGAAGCGGCGGAGGAGAAAAACTCCGGGTCGGCCGCTCTTGCCGGAGACGGCGGAGAAGAGAAAGCCCCGACGGCAGGCCGCCCTTGCCGGAGACGGCGGAGGCGGATACCGCGGCGCACGTTTGCCGGGCGGGGGCTTTTTAGCCGAGCAGGCTCTTAATCATTCCCGAGGCTTTGCCCATATCCAGCTGACCGGCGTATGCGGCTTTCAGCTCCGCCATGACTTTGCCCATGTCTTTCATGCCGGCGGCGCCGGTTTTGGCGATGGCTGCTTCAATGGCGGCTTTGGTTTCGGCTTCGCTCAGCTGTTTGGGGAGGAAGCGTTCAATTACGCTGATTTCGGCCTGTTCCTTGGCGGCGAGTTCGGGTCGGCCGCCTTCGGTGTAAATCTTTATCGATTCATTGCGTTGTTTAATCATTCCCTGCATCATGGACAGCAAATCGGCGTCGGAGGCGCATTCTTTTCCGGCACCGCGGGCGGCGACGTCTTTTTCCTTTTGTCCGGCGATAATCAGGCGGACGGCGGAAACTGTGGCCGTGTCATGGTTTTTCATCGCTTCTTTTAAAGCGTTTTGCAGGTTTTCTCTTAACATGATAAGCTCCTTTGGTTAAAAATGGACGGCATTGCCCGTGTTGCGAAAACGGGAGCCGAGGGTTAATTACAAGTGGCGTCGCATAAAGCGGAAACCGTTGGGCGGCTAATCCTTTGCTGTGGTTCCGGCAGCCTGTGCGGCGTTAAGGTTCGGCGAAACCGATATTCAGGCTCAGCGGCGTGCCGGGCGGTGGCGCAGGCAGCACAAATGAGGCTTCGGCGGTTTCGCCGCCTTTGAGCCGTGGGCGGTTTGCCGCAAACGTTTCTGCCGTACCGGCAACGGTTATGCGCGGAACAACGGTTGTATAAACGGAACCGTTTTTGATAACGGCGCGGACGCTGACGGCGGGTTTGCCGTTTTCCGTGGTTTCGGCAACGAAAATCTGTTCAAACTTCAGATATTGCGGATTGTCCAGCCCGGTCAGGCCGATTTTATTGTACCATAATTCGGCAGCCGGGTATAATGCAACGGCTTCCCGACGCAAAAACAGCGCGCACGCGACCAGAAACAGCAGGCTGAGGAAGGCGCAGGTTTTGCGATATCCCTTAAACGGCTTTGGCGGTGCAAGATGGTCGTCCGGCGTGGCGGTGAGAGGTTCCGGTTCCGATACGGCAGTCAGGCGCGGTTCGGCACGGCCGGAGCCGTATATTCCGCCGGCTGTTTTGGCTGCGAACGGCGTGGCGGCAGTATTTTCGGCTTCGCGTTCCTCCGGCGGATCCATACTGATAGTAAAAGACGTTCCGTAATCGGAGGTCAGGGTAATTTCGCGCTTTTGCCGCGCGGCAGCCAGTACTTCGGCCGAAGACATTGTTTTGGGAGGCTGCGGGAACTCGTCGTCAGCATTCGATGCCGCTCGGGGCGCATCTTGTGCCGTCGTTGCCATCGTATTTTGCGCAGCCATACTCTGTGCAGCAGTTGTCTGTCCGGAAGTTTTCATTACCGGGGCAACAAAAGCAGGGTCGCCTTCCGCAGCGAGGATTTCAAACGACGAGGGCGTTTTCTTCCCCGACTTGGTGTCGGCAGGCACAGTGAATTCCTCTTTTTCGGACGGCCAGGGGCGGGCGGGCGGTTCGGAAACGGGGATAGGCTCAATAAAAGGCTCGCTCCCCTTTTCCTCCTCATAGCCCAGAGCGTCGCTCCGCATCGCATGCCAGACGTTGGCGCACGCCTGACAACGGAAATTCCGCCCGGTCTTCCCGATGAGGTCATCCGGTATTTCATAAATGCTGTGGCATTTGGGACAACTTATTAACATTGGCTCTTCCTTTTTTTATTTCCTGTTAGTATATAAAGAAAAATTATTTAATCAAATCTTTTTTGGGGTTATAGGTTAAAAAAGTGTTAAAGCGGCGGACAGTTCAGGACCAGAGGGATAAACGAGGTTAGGAAAGAGGGAAAAATGGAAACAAGGCAGTTTGAACCAATTGTGGAGATGAGAGATGTCGGACTCCGGTACGGAGACAATCCCGAGGTGCTGAAGAACATCAATTTTTCGTTTCGGCGCGGGTCGATGCATTTTCTGACCGGAAAAAGCGGCGCGGGGAAGACGTCGCTGCTTTCGATGCTGTATCTGGCGCAGAGGCCGACAGCGGGAACGCTCAAGGTCTTTGGCAACAACGTGGCTTTGACCGGGCGCGATACGCTGGCTTTTCTGCGGCGGAGAATCGGGGTCGTATTTCAGGATTTCCGCCTGCTGGAGCATTTGAGCGTGTTTGACAACGTGGCTCTGCCGCTCAGAATCCGCGGCATGCGGGAAAAGGAAATCCGCCAGAGGGTGATTGAATTGCTGGCGTGGGTTGAACTTTCGCACAATATGTATGTCAAAAGTTCGGAAATTTCAGGCGGAGAAAAGCAGAGGGTGGCGATTGCACGGGCGGTCATTAACCGTCCGGAGCTGCTTTTGGCCGACGAGCCGACGGGAAACGTCGACAGTGATATCGCGGCCAAGCTGATGAAGTTGTTTGCGGAACTGAACCGGCTGGGAACTACGGTGGTGATTGCGACACACTCCAACGAACTGATGGAGCGTTATCATTATCCGCGGCTGCAGCTGGCAGACGGAAATCTGTTTTATGCCAAAAATGAGGAGAGGGAAACGGGTGGAAGGCTGTGATGATGGCGGAAAAAACGGACGAAGCGATGACAGGGGGAAGGCTGTGATGATGACGGAAAAAGCGGACGAAGCGATGACAGGGGGAAGGCTGTGATGATGACGGAAAAAGCGGACGAAGCGATGACAGGAGGAAGGCTGTGATGATGACAGGCAGTACGGATGACGGCGCGAGAGGGTTTGGCGTGTCGGGCAGGGAGAACAACAGCGCGAGAGAGTTTGCCGCGTCGGGCAGGACAACGGCGGGAACGGGAACCGGCGTACCGAGAGCGACGGCTAAACAGCGGGCAGCAAGAATCCGTGAATTGCGGCGGCAGAAAGCGCCTGCGGACAAGACACAGGAACTGCCGATTGACGAGGGGTATTCGAAGACGTTTCTCCGGGTAACGGTGGCGGTGGCGGTATTTCTGTTCGCGATTACGCTGGCGGGCGTGCTGGGAATTAATTCCATGTTTGAAAACTCGCGGCAGCAGGTGGTTTCCAATTTTACGGTACAGGTTTTGCCGCTGCTGAGAACAGATGCCAGCCGGAAAGACCTGCTGGCCGTGGTCGGCTTTCTGGAAAAATATCCCGACGTGGAGCAGGTTACGGTATTGAGCGACGCAGAACTGCGGGCGCTGCTGGAGCCATGGCTCGGCAACAACGTTGACGTGGAAATGCTGCCGATACCGAAGCTGCTGGACGTTAAAATCCGCAATGCCAAGAATTTTGACTACAAGGAACTGACGGTGCGGCTGTCTGAGGTTTCGCCGCAGGCTTCCATCAACGACCATAACCTGTGGCTGTCACGGCTGCTGCGGTTCATCAACTCGCTGAAAATGCTGGCGGTTACGGTGCTGATACTGGTAGCGGGCGGCTGTGTGGCTTCAATTGTTTATGCGGCGAAGACGGGGCTGAACGTCCACCGCGAGATTATTACGATTTTGCATACGATGGGGGCGACCGACGAATATATTGCCGCCAACTATGTCAGGCAGATTACCCAGATGTCGGCGGCGGCCGGAGTTATCGGCGCGGTTCTGGCGGTGCCGGCAATTCTGGTTATCGGGCATATGGCGCAGGGAATTGAGGCAGGCATTTTCAATTCGGTGTCTTTCGGGCTGAACGAATGGGTCGTTATTCTGCTTTTGCCGCTGGTTTCGGCGGCGCTGGTGGCGGCGACGGCGTACATAACGGTGGTCAGGACGCTCCGGAGTATGGTGTAACATCTCGTAAAGGCTTTAAGGCTAAAGGAATTGTGCAGATGGTTCGGCGGGCGCGGCGTGACGAAAATGGATTGGTTAAAAGAACTGTGAAAAATTTGAGAAAAATGAAGTTACTGAAAAAAATTGGCGTGTTTTTGAGTATACTGGGCGCAATGTCTGTTTTGGCGCTCGGGTTTTATCTGACGACAAACAATATTTATTTTATTGACGGAAACCCGGCAGACTTCTCCTTGTACGGCTGGGGCGGAATGTTTGCGGTCTGGGCTGCCGGCGTTTGGCAATGGCGAAAAGGAAACAGCTTTCTGATTACTTTTGCCGCGCAGCTGGCTGTCGTCTGTTTTGCTCTCGACTGCTGGCGGCTGCTGATATTTGCTTATTCGCCGGAAATGCGGCCGTGGGTTAAAGGGATAATCTGGGGAGAAGCGGCGTTTTTGCTTCTTTCGCTTTGCCTCAGGAACGGAATGCTCGCTCTGGTAACTTTGCCGGCATGGTTTCTGGCGTGGCAAGGCGGAAGCATTGTGTTGCAGTTTTTTATGCCGAATGCGCAGATGTTTGCCGTCGCTTTGGGAATACTGTTTCTCGGGTTGACGATGCAGTTTTTGCTTAAACGGTGGAAGGTTTTGTTGTTATTGTTGGCGATTATATCAGGGGGAATGTTTTTGTGGCATTGGTATAATCTTCCGGGAATACATTTTTATGAGGCCAAAGTCAAAGAACCCGCAGAGGACGTTAAGGTCAGCGTGGTTGTTCCCGTATATAACGGCGAGCGTTTTTTGAAGCAGTGTTTGGACAGTATTCGCAGACAGACGCTGAAAGATATTGAAATCATCTGCGTTAATGACGGGTCGACGGACGGCTCGGCAGAAATATTGGCGGAATACGCGGCGCATGATGCCAGATTTAAAATAATTACGCAGGAAAATAAGTATATCGGCGCGGCGCGCAATGCAGGCATCTCCGCGGCGCAAGGCGAGTACATCGGTTTTGTAGACCAGGACGACACGGTGTCGGCGGATTATTTTGAGGATTTGTACCAAACGGCGAAAGCGTACGACGCCGATGTCGCGATTGCGGGAAACGTGTTCCAAAACACAACCAGGGGCTACAAGCGCAGAATCAGCAACGAAGATGACTTGTTTGTGAAACAAAATAAAGTTATTGAACCGAGGGCAATGAATGTAAGCCGCCTCAGAATATTTGTATGGGATAGAATTTACAGGCGTTCCTTTTTGGAAAAATATAAAGTTTCAAGTTCCCTTTATCGGATTTTGTATGAGGATTATTATTTCTTTATAAGCGTTATGACACATAATCCCAAGATTGTTGCAGCGGAAAACGCCGAATATTATTTCCGCAGGTACCATGTTTCGGAAAGCCACGGCAGAAAAAGAAGGTTTAGCAATGATCTCTTTCCCCTTTTTAAGGATGTTGACAAACTGATTATTCAGGCGGGAAAAGACAAGGAAAAGGATTGGACGGATTTTGCGAAGGAGATGAGGGAGAGATATATGCTTAATTATTACGAGAATATTTTGGACGAAGATAAAGCCCTGATGCGGGAACAATATAAGAAATTTTATCCTGATGACGGTTTTGATTTTGATAAAGCTCTGGAAGAAAAACAAAACAAACTGAAGGAAGGGACGGACAATACCGCTGCCGGACGGCAGAAAAAGCCTGCCGGCAACAGAGCGTCTGTTTCGGAGAAAGATGCGGCATAGGGAAGAGGAAAAAGGAGCGTAAATGCGGCATAGAGTTATCATCATAGCGGCTTTTGTCGGGCTGATGCTGTTTTTGGTCTGGTTTGGGGGATTTTTGATTTTCAACCGGACGGTCTTCGGCTATGTGCAGATGCAGGCAGCTCCGGGCAATGCGGCGGAGAGCGGCGGAGCGGAATATGCAGCGGCGGGCGATGCGGCGCAAAACCGCAGGGCGGACTGCGGCGAGGCACAGGCGTATGTGCGGGCGATGTTTGATGACGGCGGAAAAAGGCAGGGGGATTTTGTTGCCTATCGCGAGTATCGGCAAGAGGCGGCGGGCAGCAGGGGCGTTAAACCGGAAGCCGCGGCCGGAAAATCTGAAGACGGGGCCGGAAAATCTGAAGACAGGGCCGGCATGCCGGGCAACGGGGCCGGAAAATCTGAAGACGGGGCAGGCACGTCAGGCGTCAGGGCCGGCAAAGAAAACGTCGTGCGCGTGATTGCGTTGTATCTGCCGCAATATCATCAGTTTGAGGAAAATAACCGCTGGCACGGGCGGGGATTTACGGAATGGACAAACGTTACCGCCGCAAGGCCGATGTTTGCCGGGCATTATCAGCCGAAGCTGCCGATTGACGTCGGGTTTTACGATTTAACGCATGACGATGCGATGAAGCGGCAGGTTGAGCTGGCGCAGAACTACGGCATCGGCGGGTTTGCGTTCTATTACTACTGGTTTTCGGGCAAAAAGCTGATGGAAAAGCCGGTCTATAATTATCTGGCCAATCCGGCGCTGAACCTGCCGTTCTGCCTGCACTGGGCGAATGAAAACTGGTCGAAGCGCTGGGACGGCGGCAACCGTGAACTGCTGATGGAACAGACTTTCTCGCGAGAGGATTTTGAACCGTTTGCAAAAGACCTGCTGCCGTTTTTTCAGGATCCGCGCTATATCCGCGTCAACGGGCGGCCGCTGTTTATCGTGTACCGTCCGGCGCCAATCGGCAAGGAGCTTTTTCGCGCGTTTGCGGCATATCTGAAACAGTTCGGGCGCGAGCACGGCGTCGGCGAGCCGTATATCGTCGCTACCAAGGCGTTTGGCTTTTATGACAACCCGGCGGACTGGGGGCTGGACGCAGTGATGGAGTTTGAGCTGGACAACATCTACGGGCTGCGGCAGAAAAACACGGCGAAAATTGACGAACGGGCGGATTTCCGCGTGTTTGACTGGGCGGAATACATCAATTCCGGCAAGATGAAGAAGGATTATGCGTTTAAAACGTTCCGCACCGTCTTTCCGCGCTGGGACAATACGCCGCGCAAGGCGTATTCGGGGGCGCTGGTCTTTGACGGGACGACGCCGGAGGTGTACGGGCGGTGGCTCGACTATGCGGTGAAAGATACGAAGGAAAAATTTGCCGGCGATGAAAGGCTGGTGTTTGTCAATGCCTGGAACGAATGGGCGGAAGGGGCAATGCTGGAGCCTGACCGGCGGTACGGCTATGCTTATCTGGACGTTACCCGCGCGGTGCTGGACGGAAGGTTTGGCGCAGCGGCGGCGGAAACGCCTCCGGTAGGCATTGCGGTACTGACCGGCGGGCGGAATAGGATAGCCAAGGCGGTGGAACTGCTGAACGGCGGTTACGGCGAGCGCCTGCTGATTTCCGGCGTGCAGCCGGGGATAGGGCTGCAGGTCATTACATCGCGCGAGGATATCAGGCTTGAAAGCAGCCAGCCGATTGACCTCGGCTACCGGGCGACCGATACGGTGGGCAACGCGCGGGAAGTGCGGGAATGGGCAGGCAAATACGGCATGAAGGAATTTTATGTCGTGACATCGTTTTACCATATCCCGCGCAGCCGGCTGGAGCTGGAACACGAGATGCCGGAGGCCGTGATGCATTTTGTTGCGGCGGATACGCCGAACGTGTCGCCAGAATGGTGGAAAAACTGGCGCAGTTTCCGGTTTATGGCGGCGGAATACACCAAGTTTCTGCTGGTATATGCGCAATATAACCTGTTGGGGCTGTGAAATTTTGTCAGAATTTGAGAGGTTTGGGTCTGTAAATTTTGTTAGGATTAGAGATATGATGCTGTTTTTACGTTCATTGGTTGCCAATTTATATTTTTATCCGGCGATGGCGCTGGGGTTTGTCGTCAGCCTGCCGGTCGGGGTGTTTTCGCGGCCGGCGATGGTGGCGATGTGGGACAAATTTTTGCACCCGGTCATCTGGAGCGGAATGCTTAAGCTGTGCGGAATTACGATAGAAGTACGGGGAAAAGAATACATCACGCCGGGGGTGATTTTTGCCAGCAAGCATGAATCGGCGTTTGAAACTTATGCCTATACCGACATCATCCCGCATTCGGTGTTTGTGCTGAAAAAAGAACTGACTTATATTCCGCTGTTTGGCTGGGGGCAGGCGCTTTACGGCATGATTCCGGTGGACCGCGGCGCCGGAGCCAGAGCGATGAAGGGAATGCTGACGGAAGCGAAAAAACGGGTGGCAGCCGGGCGGTCCATCATTATCTTTCCGGAAGGCACGCGTTGTAAACACGGGCAGGTCAAGGGCTATAAGTCGGGGATTGTCTTTTTGGCAGAAGGGCTGGATATGCCGGTGGTTCCGGTGGCGCTTAATTCCGACCTGGTGTGGTCGAAAGGGGCATTTCTGCGGCGGCCGGGCAAAGTGGTGTTTGAATTTATGCCGCCGATGAATATGGCCGATTATGCGGGGAAAAAGGAATTTATGGCGGCGCTGCAGGAGAAGATTGAAACCGCCTGCGCCAAGCTGGGATAGGGACAACGGGCGGCATGAAAAGCGGCGTTTATGGCGGCGGCAAGCCGGGGGCAGGGAGAGATGACGGAGCTGCGGCGGAGCGCAAGGCTGCGGCAGATGACGGGCTGGCGGTCTATATCCATTTTCCGTACTGCCGGAGCCGGTGTCCGTACTGCGACTTTTTTCGCGGGATACTGCCGCGCGAGTTTGACGAGAGGGCTTTGGTTTCGCGCTACCGCGAGGATATTGCCTATTTTGCCGGAGTGTGCGGAAAGGCACCACAGGAGGAAAAAGGCGGGGATGGTTTGGTGCAGATGGCTGAAGTTTCAGGCAGACGGCGCGTAACGTCGGTCTTTTTCGGCGGAGGAACACCGTCGCTGTTGTCGCCGGGAGCGGTTGAGGCGGTTTTGGAAGAGTTGGAACGGCATTTTGACATTGTCCCGGGGGCGGAGATTTCGCTGGAGGCTAATCCGAATACGTTTGAACGCGAGAAATTTCTGGGATTCCGGGCGGCGGGAATTAATCGGTTGTCGCTCGGCGTGCAGGCGTTGAATGCGGCCGATTTGAAATTTCTGGGGCGGACGCACGAGGTTGACGACGCAATAGCCGCAATGGAACTCGGCGCGGCGGTGTTTCCGAAATTTTCGATTGATTTGATTTACGCACGGCCCGGACAAAAGTGGGATGACTGGCAAAAGGAAATAGATTTGGCGCTTGGGTTCGGGCTCAGGCATATTTCGCTTTATGAACTGGCAATTGAGGAAGGAACGGTTTTTGCGCGCAAAAATGTTCGGGCGGCAGATGAAGAAACGTCTTTAACCCTTTATAACCAAACAGTTTCTTATTTGCGCAGCCGCGGGCTGGAACGGTACGAGGTTTCGAATTTTGCTGCAGCGGCCGATGATGAGAGCGTACATAACCTGGCATACTGGCGCGGCAGCGATTATATCGGTATCGGCGAGGGGGCACACGGGCGGCTGCGGCTGTGGACGGACGGCGGAAGCGAGATAAGAGGGGAGACGGGAACGCAGAGTGCGACCGGGCGTTCGGCAGGGGTTCCGGCAGAGATGCAGAATACGAAAAATCCGGCGGGAACGCGGAATGCAGGCGGAAATCCGACGGGGAGACCGCAGCTGCGGGCGACGGTTGACGGCAGGCTGGGCGACATTTTGACACCGGAAGAACGGGCGGAAGAGCTGGTTCTGATGGGGCTGCGGATAAAGGAGGGGATTGATGCGGAACGCTTTTACCGGGCGTGCGGCATTAAATTATTTGACTTTTTGTCAAAAAAAATGACAAAAAGACTTGCACAATTAGATTTACTGTGTTATGATGACGCCAATATCAGACTTACGGACAAGGGTTTTCCCCTTCTGGACGAAATTATTTTAGAGTTAGTAAGTTAGTTTTAGATTCTTTTTACCAATCAGTTTATTTAGTTTTGAGGAGACATGGAAAGATGTATAAGTTTGCTATTGCCTTTATGACGCTGTTTTTGGCCGGCTGCTGCTGCGACCCGTCGTATGTGCCGAGCTACCGCAGGGACAACGGGGCGGCAGATGCGCCGGTTTATCGTAAAACTGCCCGGCGGGCTGCCTATACGAAATATGTGGCGCCGAAAGGAGATGTTATCCATGCGGCAGGGTTTGACATTCAGCAGGGGCAGCAGATGCGCGATTTTTTTGATGATTTTGAAGAGCCGATGCATGCGCGCTATGTCGGCAACAATACGGTCCGGTGGACATATTATGTCGATTACGAACCCGATGACGGCAAAATCGTGCGCTACTGCGAGCTCGGCGATTATCAGCCGCACAGCCTGTGCACGCTGACGGTGGAATTTTACCGCACATACGTCAGCAACGCATACAGCGATTGCGGCGGAGCGCCGGCAATGACGGCGTATAACGGTTACGTCTATTAATGTTTTGCTCCGATTGGAGAAACGCATTGTGCCAATCGGAGAAATGTGCAGCTTATCGGAGAAATGTACAGCTTAATGAAAGCGCCGGAAGAAAGCGGCGCTTTTTTTGTGTTCGGGCGGTTGTTTCGGCGGGGCGGCGTGATTATATCGGCATAAAGGAACGGCAGGGCAGACAAAAAATTTAACCGGAGGAGGAAATCATGCGTTACTGGTGGGCGATGCTGGCGGGAGCAGTGCTCGGAATGAGCGGCTGCCAGTGGGAACAGGTTACCGACAGGCGGACGGCTTATTATCCGCTGCAGGGGATTTCAACCTATAAGGGGCAGAGCGTTGCCGAGCTTTGGGATGACAACGGGGCGCCGAATATTGTCAAAAATATGGATGACGGAGCCGTGATGTGGGTGTATTACACCAATTACCGGCCGGCCGGGGGCGGGGAAATAATTTCCTATGACAGTCCGGCGGGGAACGGCGCATTGCCGGGCGGGAACGGCAGTATACCGGGCAATGGAGGATATATGGCGAACGGAAACGGCAGCATACCGGGCAGCGGCGCGATGACAACCGCAGGAAGCAATATGCCGGCGGCGGGAAGTACCGGAACGCGGGCAGCGAGCCTGAATTCGGACGGCGGCGACGGGCTGACGGGAAATTACGGCATGGCGGCGAATTACGGCGCTTTCGGCAGCGGAAACATTGCGGGCGGAGGATATACCGCGGCGGGACGGAACGTTTCGGCAGGAAACAATGCCGCCGTAAGCTGCAGCGTCAAGGTCATTTTGCGCAACGACAGGGTGACGGCAGCTTATTCCGACTGCAACTGATTTTGACGGTGCCGTTGGTTTGCGCGGGGGCAAATTTTGCATAATTGTGGCATAACCGCCAAATAAAACTTGCATTATTGAAATAATATTCCTAAATAACCATAAGATTTAAAACAGTAATATTGAATATTCAAAAAAGCAACGTAATGACGGTTATATGACATGAGCACGACGACGGCAGACTACTATGAGGTTTTGGGCGTTACCAAAACGGCATCAGGGGAAGAGATAAAAAAAGCATATCGCAAGCTGGCGATGCAGTACCATCCCGACCGCAATCCCGACAATAAGGAAGCGGAGGCGAAGTTTAAGGATATCAACGAGGCTTATGAAGTCCTTAAAGACGAGCAGAAACGCGCTGCGTACGACCGGTACGGGCATCAGGCGTTTACCGGCGGGTTCGGCGGCGCGGGGGCAGGGGCAAATCCGTTTAACGGGTTTGACTTTACCGGCGCGGGCTTTGCCGACGTGTTTTCCGACATATTTTCGGAATTTACCGGGCAGGGGCGGGCGCGGCAGCGTTCGTATGCCCAGCGCGGCGACGATATCCGTTACGACGTAACGCTGACGCTTGAAGAAGCGTATGTCGGGCTGGAAAAGGAAATTAACATTACAAGCTCCAAAGAGTGCGAAACCTGCCACGGGCACGGGACGGCGGACGGCAAGGAGCCTCCGGTCTGCGCGACATGCGGCGGCAGCGGCAAGGTTCGTACCCAGCAGGGTGGCTTTTTTGTGTTTGAAACGGTCTGCCCGCAATGCCGCGGCGCGGGGCGCGTGATTTTGGACAAGTGCAAGAAATGCCGCGGAACCGGCAAGGAAAAACTGGAAAAATCCCTGAAAATCAAAATCCCGGCGGGAATTGAAAACGGAACGCGGATGCGCGTTGCCGGAGAGGGAGAAGCCGGAAAACGCGGCGGGCCGAAAGGGGATTTGTATGTCTTTATTACGGTAAAAAGGCATAAGACCTACGAGCGCGACGGTGCGGATTTGTTTACGGTATCGCCGATTTCAATGGCGATGGCGGCGATGGGCGGCAAATTTAAGCTTAAAGGAATTGACGGCGAGGAAATCGAAGTCGAAGTTAAGCCCGGCACGCAGCCGAACGACAAGCTGCGCATCAAGGGCAAAGGTATGCGCTATATGAATTCCGACCGGCGCGGCGACTTGTTTGTCGAATTTAAAGTATTGATTCCGACAAAGCTGACTGAGGCGCAAAAAGAATGCCTCAAACAGTTTGAAGCGGCGGCTCCCGAAGAAGAAAAAAGTTTTTGGGCGAAACTGTTCGGATAAAAGAAACGGCGTCAGGACGAGAAAGGGTGTCAGGACGAGAAACGGCGTCAGGACGAAAAACGGCGGCAGCGTTTAGAGGGGACGCCGGAAAGGAACAGTGCACCGGGCAGGGGCGCAGGAATGCGGTTTCCTTGTGGCATATTCGGATGCTGGCATGCGAAATCCGCTTTACAAGCCTGTTCTTTTATGGTAAAATCATAGAAGTATGAGACCATCACGGAAAATTTTCGGGGAAAAGGCATGGAAAAGAATGAGGCGGTTTTTCAATATCTTGTATCACCTCTCCAAAAACTTGGCCTTGAAGAGAAATTGTCCTATTTTTCTCAAATCTGTCCGCCGGGGCTGGGCGCCTTTCCCAATCAGAGCATCGGGCAATATCTGTTTTCTTACGTTTCGGCAGTGAATGACAAACTCCATCTTAATACAGACGAGAAGCCTTTACCGGAATTTATGAAAGAACACGGTGCGGCAAGGGAATATCTGCTGAAATCGGTTGTCGGAGAGGATTGTTTTCCCCGTTATATGCAGCAGCTGGAAGAGTTGAGGAGCAAACGCCGTAAAGAGATTATGGAAAATACTTCCCGTTTATACCATTTCAGCCAAGTGCCTCCCGCCGAATTCGGGGCGTACCTTACGCCGCGCCTTCAAGTTGCCGGAAATGCCCTTTCCGAACGGATAAACGAAGCTTTGTGTTATGCGGCGGCAGACAAAGAATCCCATTATATCGTCAAGCCGCCGTCCAACGAGCGCAAAGAATGGGACGGAGTCAGCGTTTATATGGACGAAAAAGCGGTTTTAATCAGCGGGCGGCAGCCGAAAGAATTTCTGGATAAGCAGAAACCGTCTTATCGTTACGAAGTTGACAGGAGCACGTTTAAGCCCAATGTGTCGCTTGACGGCGGATTTACCAATGAATACGAATCTTCCCAAAATGCCAGAGTTATCGGCGTGGACGGCCCTTTTTCCATTATAGACCTGACAGCTTCGCGGGAAGAGGGCGGCTGGGGCGTTCCGGTTTACTTTCTTCCGGATAAAACGGACAAGAAAGCGATTTCTGAGAAAATAAACGAGTTGCGTGCCAAAGGAGCGACGCGGGCGGTTGCGATGAAACGGGTGTCGGAGCAATTTCCTGACAAGCTGATTTTTTTTAATGAAAATAAAGACCTGTTGACTTATGCCCGAAACCTGGAAGCCGAACAACGAAAAAATGCTGGCCGCGGGACTGTTGATTCAGCTGTGGAGAACGGCAAGAGCGCGGCAGGAAGAACGGATATGGCAACCGGGCAATATAAAACAGCCGGCCGCGGGACTGCTGATTCAGCCGTGGAGGACGGCAAGAGCGCGGCAGGAAGAACGGATATGGCAGCGTTTGACGACATTATCGGTAGTATCGGCGAAGAGGCGATGATGCGCGCTTATGACGGGATATCGCTTGAGGATTTTGGAAAGCCGAGGGAAGATTTGGACAACCGAGTGATGAGCTGCGAAGAACAGCGCCTTAATCTGGCTTTTTATGCCAGGGCGGCATACGAACATGTCGGCTGGCGCGGGTTTTCGGCAGAAAACCGGAACGGGTTTAAAGCGGCGGTCGAAACGCTTTATAACAATACCGACAAGCCGCGGCGGCAGGGCGATTTTATGGCGGAGGCGGCAGAGAAAACGGCGAAGTTTATCGAAGACAGGCATTTTATGCTGGGAATGGGCGGCGGAAAGGCGTTTGCCGGCGGGGGCAAAAAAGAAAAACGGGCTGTCGGGAGCAATTTCGGCTATCGCAAAGAAATGCCGGACGGAATGAAAATTCTGGGAGAGGAATACCGTACCGACCGCAACGGCGAAACGTATCCGTTATGGAAAATAGGCGAGATGAAATCGCCGGCAGGGGAAGATTTGCTGGTGGTGAGCATTCCCAACCTGACGGACAAGAACGATTATGAGAGCTGGAAAGGCTTTATTGAAACCTTTGACAAGGCATATCTGGAAAATAAGGACAAGTGGGAAAAGGGAAGGATTATTCTGGACGTACGGGGCAACGGCGGCGGCGAGGACAAGCCGATTGACCATGTGGCAAAGCGGCTTTACGGCAATCTGGTCAATACCTATAAGCGCTGCGAGATTAAGGATACGGCGGTTTCAAACGCTTTGCTGCATTGCCACGGGGCGTATAAGCCGCGTAATTATGAGCGCGACGGGCTGACGGCGGAAAAGCTGGTCAAGCGCAAAAACTTCTCGGGAGAGGATAGGGTTTTGTTTGATGAAACGGCGGTTTATTATCCGTTTAACGACAAAGGCGGGTATCACGGGCGGATTGATGTTCTGATTGACAGGGGCGTCGGAAGTTCGGCAGAAAGCGCCTATACGTCGTTTTATCATCATCCCAATGTGCGTTATGTCGGAGAAAATACCGCCGGAATGCAGCAATATACGCAGGGGAGCTTTGCGATGCCGTGCGGCTATCTGATGCGGGTCGGGGTTACGAAACTGACCTATTGGGACAAAGAAGGGGAAAATATTGAAGTCAAGGGGCATAAGCCGGACGTTGACTGCCGAGGAAAAGACGCTTTTGAAGCGGTGTTGCAGATGCCGCGCGACGAAGGGCGGATTTTGGGGTTCAGGGAGAAAAACGAGCCGGTGAAGGGGCGGGAAGTTTTTGCCGCGTATGACCCGAAAGCGGCGGCAGATCCGCGAAAGGCATATTACGCCAAATATCTGGAGCCGGCTTTGGCCCGGATTGAGGAAGAAAATAAAATTGAGCGCAACAAGGTTTTGGCTGAAGCTGTGGACAGAAAGCTCAAGGCAAAAGGCAGCGACGGAACAGGCGGAGAAAACGGCAGGGAAACAGAGACTGCACCGGAAAAGCGCAGCAGAGCAACGGCGGCAGCGGCGGAAAAGCGCGGCAGCGAAACGGCGGGAATTTCTTTCAGGCGACAAGAAGCAGCAGTAAAAGCAGGAAAACAAGGACGAGAATGACCGAAGGGCGCAGGCGGACGCGTCCGGTGTTCAGCACTTCGGCAAACATCGGCGACAGCAACAGCATGGCGATGACATAACCGGGATTTTCGGCCAGGCGCAAGGCGAGGGTTTTGGCCGCAATCAGCACCGTACTGAAGGCAATGAGCCATGCGCCCTGCCAGTGCGGCAGCGGGGCGAGCAGCAGTGCCAGTTTGGAGGGAGCCGCAGAGGTGTTCTCCGGCAAAACGGGAGTCTGGTGCGGGCGGCCGGGCGGCGGGGATGACGGTGGTTGCTGCAGAGGGGGTGTTTTCTGGCGGACGAACATCACGGCATTGTAAACGCCGCTGACAAAGCAGGCGACCGTAAGGTAATAGACGACACCGGCATAAGCGGTGCCGCCGTTGAGGGCAATATACCGCGTGGCAATGCTCATCAATGCGAGGGCGAAGACGGCGGGGTAGAGGTATTCTTCGGCGGCGCGGCTGACCCGGACTTTCATCATCTGCCAGTAACTGACGGAAAATCCGCTCAGAATGAGCATCAGCGTAATGAGGCGGGACGGCGAGCGCATCAGAGCGGCAAGCTCGGAAAAATCTATTCCCCACCAGAGAAAAACGGTAATAAGGACGCAGGTGGCCATAAAACCGGAACTGGCGTGGCTGCCGGATTTTCCCGAGGCAAAAAACAGATGGCTGTCATAAATGCCAATCATCAGCCCCTGAATAACAAGAATGAGGTAATATGATGCCGACGTAACGGGAGGCACGGTGAACAGCAACGGCGCAACCAGCAGGCTGATGCCGAAGCCGCGCCAGATGCCGAGAACGTAACCGTTGAAATTGCGCGTTTCGTTGTACGTCGTGTAGACGGCGTTGGTAACGGCGTAAAGCAGGCTCAGCAGTATCCATGTCATAACGAGTGCCTTTCGGAATGGGGTTACGGCATAGAGATAAACGCCGGCGGCGGAAATTTAAAGAGAGGAAAAGAATACGGGCGATGTAATGAGAACGGCGCCGAAAAAAGGGCAGTGCAATGGCGGCAGTGTGATAGTGCAGTGCTTGACAAGAGGCGGACATTGTGGTATAATTTTTCATATTTTGCAATAATAACGGGACATAACGGGACGAATTTGGGGCGGCAGTGCCAGCAAGAGGAGGGAAAAATGAGCAGCAAGACAGAAGAAGCAGGCGATGAGGCAAAAATCTCCGACGGACAGGCAGAGCGGGCGCTGGAAAAGGTAAAGATTTATACGGACGACGAGAAGACTGTTTCGCCGATAGTCCGGTCAGAAGTTTATGACGGGCTGTTTTCACTGCGGGAATGGCTTGAGGATCGGAAGAAGAGCGGCAAAATAATCGATAACGGGCAGGATTACGCTCAGGCGATACAAAATATTGACGGCATACAGGTTTTTGTGACGGAAAAGGGCACATCAAGGTATGTTGAGGCTTTGGAAAAGGGGGAACTGCATTTTCGCGACAGCATTATCCGCACTTACGGCAGCAAAGAAAACGCCCTGAAAGCGGCGATGGCGGCCAGAGGGGAGAGCGACGGCAACATTGGGTTTAATGCGCGGGCCGTTGTAAAAGAACCGACCGTTTTTATCAACATCGCCAATTATAAGAAAAATAAGGGACATATTGAGCTGCGCCCGTTATCCAGTCTGGTTTTGCACGAGGCAGCACATGCGGCGGATTTGAGGTTCAGCGAGAATATGGTATCCGTCATCGGCAATAAAGAAGTCAATCCCGGGGTCGAATATGATGCTTATAAGGATTCCGGCATGGAAATTTATGCGCGGCTGATGCAGATGCGCAAAGATCTGGCGCTTGATGCCGATAAGGTTTTTACGCTTGAAGACGTGGCGGCGATGAGGCGGAAATGCATGGAAAAGAGAGCTGCGTATGAAAAACAGCAGAAGGAGAAAGACAACGCGGCGAAGGTTCTGCCGGACGGGGCGGATGCATTGCCCGGCGGTGCGGCAGTTTTGTCTGAAAAGTCGGAAGCCCTGCCCGAAGAGGCGGCTGCTATGCCTGAAGCGGCGACTGTTTTGTCCGAAGAGGCGGGTGCTATGCCTGAACAGATGAAACCAAGACAAGATATTGGTGAAATTTATGACGGGCTGGCGCCGCAGGATATTGATACGATGATTTTTGAGCGCTATTCCGATGAACAGATTATGCATCTTCTGAACGACGTGTCCGATTTGGACAAGCCCGGAAACGAAGCCGTGAAAGGTATGAGCCGTGATGCTTTGTTTGACGGTATGAAAAGGGATTTTGCCATGGCTGCGGCGGGCGAAAGGGTAAAAACGCATATCGCGCGCGAGAAAGTGGCTGTCGGAAATGCGGGCGGCACCGTTGTCCGGCAGGATACGAAACAAACCGCGACAGAACCCGAGGAAAAGAGAACGGAAAAAGCCGCTTTTGATGCGGCGATATGGCGCGGGCGAAACGAAAAATATTATTCCTGACGCGCAGCAGTGCGTTGCAGCGCAAGGCAGAATTGCAATGCGTCGGCCGGTACAAGGAAAGCCCGGTGTTAATGTAAGGAAATTCCGGTGTTATGCTGGCGCAGGGAATACAATGTGTTGAACCGGTACAAGGAGAAGTCCGCGTTAAGTCGGTACAGGGAATACAATGTGTTGCATCGGTGCAAGGAGTATACCGTGTTAAGCAGGCACGGGGAATACAATGTGTTGAACCGGTACAAGGAGAAGCCCGCGTTAAGTCGGTACAGGGAATACAGTGTGTTGCATCGGTGCAAGGAGTATACCGTGTTAAGCAGGCACGGGAGAGGAAGTGTCAGGCGCAGGGAGCGCAATGTATCAGGCACGGCGTGGGGACTTCTTTTTGAAACTGCCGTCGGCTTTTTTCTTGAAGCTGTAAGGTTCATAATTTGTCTGTTTATGGTCTTTACGGCTGAATTTTCCTTTTGAGCGGCTGTTTTCTCCTTTGGCACGGCTGTCTTTGCCTTTGCGGCGGGCGTTTTTGTCCGCAGGGTGCGGGGCGGCAGACAGTGCCGGAGTTTTGCTGAAACGAGATTTTTTGACGATTACTTCGACGCCGTTTTCAATAAAAGTTTCGTCATGCTCTAAGATGTGCGGTGCAGGTTTTCCGGCTGCTGCAATCTTTGGTCCGCCGTGGCTGGCGACGGCAGACGGACATGAGGCGGCGATAGTTTCCGCAGTAATTTTTTTACGGGAAAATTTTTCATCGGCTTTCAGAACCGTAGCAACGGACGGCGCGGCGGGCTTTTTCTTTTTCTTTTCGACCGAAAAGCCGAATTTGCCGATTTTGCGTCCCAACGTGTAATAAAATCCGTGGGCGTAGGCGATAAGTCCGGCCTTTTCCAAATCCAGCGCGCCGGACTCGTCGATATATTTGTCATCGACATTGACGGCGACGACTTCGGCCAGAAACATATCGTGCGTGCCGAACGGCCGGACTTCCAGCACCTTGCATTCCAGCGAGACCGGGCATTCGGCAACCTGCGGCGCTTTGACTTTTGTGCAGGGTTCCGGGGTTAAGCCGGTCAGGGTAAACTTGTCGCCGTCGCGGCCGGATTTGACGCCGACGGTGTCAACGGCTTCAGCCTGGCGCCAGGTCGGCAGGTTGATGACAAACTCTTTGTTTTGGCTGACGAGTTCGTGCGTGTAGCGGCTCGGACGCAGAGAAACATAGGTGATGACCGGGTCGGAACAAATAATGCCGGTCCAGGCGGCAGTCATGACGTTGGGATGTGCCATGTCGCCGGAGGTTATCAATGCCGGCGGCAAGGGGGCGAGCATGGTTCCGGGTTTCCAAGTCTGTTTAGTCATCTGTATGGTCCTTTGGCTGGTGTTATGGTTAATTTGTGCGGAGTATAGCAGGAAGTTTGCAAATGTAAAGGGGAAAATGAGCAAAAAAGGGGCAGGAGATGGGAATGAATAGGTATGGGGAGAAGGTGCGAGCGGAGTGGAGGAAAACGGGAAGGCGGGGGAATGTTGAGGGTGCGAGCGGAGTGGAGGAGAACGGGCAGGGGGTGGAATGTTGAGGGTGAGAGCGGGAGCAAAGGAAAACGGGATGGTCTGGGCAGGGTGGAGAAAAGAGACGGCGTGAGAGGGGCGCGGAAATGCGGGACAGAAGTATGAAAGGGGGCAGCAGGCAAAAGAAAACGCCTGTCCGTGTTATGCGGGCAGGCGTTTCGGGGGGCGGGCGGTTGAGCGCCGCGGGACTTATTTCTGCTCCAGATTGCGCAGGAAGCGGTTTATCAGCCGGACGCCGAAACCGCTGGCTCCCTTCGGATAGAGGGGACGGGGCTTGCCGAACATATCCATGCCGGCGATGTCCAGATGCGCCCACGGGGTTTTGCCGGGCAGAAATTCCTCGAGGAAGCAGGCGGCGGTAATCGAACCGGCAGCGCGCCCGTCGGAAATGTTTTTGACATCGGCCATATCCGATTTAATCAGTTTGCGGTAAGCGTCGGTCAGCGGAAAGCGCCACAACTCTTCGCCCGACTGTTCGCCGGAAATGGACAGCAATTCGGACAGGACGTCGTCGTTGCTGAACAGACCGGCCATCTCGTTGCCCAGCGCTACGACAATCGCGCCGGTCAGCGTGGCGAGGTCGACGATGCGCTCCGGCTTATATTCCTTTTCAACATAAGTCAGGCAGTCGCCCAAGACCAGGCGCCCCTCGGCGTCCGTGTTGAGGATTTCCACGGTCTTGCCGGAAAGCGAAGTTACGATGTCGCCGGGGCGGGTGGCGGAACCGGAGGGCATATTTTCGACCAAACCGACGATGCCGACGACATTCAGGTTCAGTTTCTGCTGTGCGGCGGCCTTGAGCGAGGCGACGACGACCGCGGAACCGGCCATATCCTGTTTCATATCCCACATGCCGGCGGCCGGTTTTAAGGAGATACCGCCGGAATCAAAGGTTACGCCTTTGCCGACGAGGGCGATGTCACAGCCTTTTTTCTTTTTGTTGCCGCAGTATTCAAGTATGGCAACATACGGGTCATTACAGGAACCCTGCGCGACGGACAGCAGCATATTGAAGCCTTTTTTCTTCAGTTCGGCCTTGTCCATCAGGGTTACTTTGAGGCCGAGGTGTTCCAGCCGTTTGATGTCTTTGGCGTAAACTTCGGGCGTCAGCTCGTTGGACGGTTCGTTAGTGAGGTCGCGCGCATAGCGGACGGCATTGGCCAGAGCGGCACAGCGTTCGTAACCTTTCTTATCCAGTTTGTCTCTGGCAACAAAGTTGACGGTTTCGAGCTTCGGGTATTCGTGCGGCTTTTTGGTGGTGCGGTATTTGTCAAAGCTGTATGATTCCAGCTCAATTCCCAAGCCGAGATTCGCGGCAACCGCGGCGGCGTCAAAATCCGTCTTAGGCAGGCGGCGCGCGAAAACGGCGGCGGAGCCGAAATTGCGCAGGCGGCCGTAAAGTTTTCCGCCGAGAACCTGCAATCCGGCCTCGCCGACGGTGTTGGACGGGCGGAGCAGGACGACGGTTTCTTTTACGGTGTCAAGAACCAGAATTTCCTTTTTGTCGCCGGCAGCATCCTCGCGTTCGACAAGGGCTTTGAGCTGATTAAAAAGGGCGCGGCTGACAATACCGCCGGCAACGCCGTAATTCAGGGCTTCCTCTTTGGTCGCAATGAGCACTTTGACGGCGGCGTCCGCAGGGGATTGGTTAAAAGTTATTTCGGTCATTGGTTTCTCCTTATGGTTTTATCTTTGCCATTTTGCGGCGACAGTGATGAAGAAAAGGTTAAAGTTTTGGTGTTGACAATGTTTTTTATGGTGTTAATGTCGGGGAAAAAGGAAAATAGGGCCGGCGATTTTTAACAGAGGCAAGCAGAGGCAGATTACAGAGGCAAATTACAGAGGCAGATTATGGGCGGAATTTTTGAAGCAGATGCAGACAATATAAGCAAAGCGGCAGAACTTATCAAGAGCGGGAAACTGGTGGCTTTTCCGACAGAAACAGTGTATGGCCTTGGGGCGAGCGTTTACGACGCCAAAGCCGTGGCGGGGATTTTTGCCGCCAAGGGGCGGCCGGCGTTCAATCCGCTGATTTCGCATATTGCCGAGCCGGACGAACTGGCCGGTTATGCTGCGGCTGATGAGCGGGCGTTGTTTCTGGCGCGGAAGTTCTGGCCGGGACCGCTGACGTTTGTCTTGCCGCGCAAGGACGAGAACCCGGCGCTGGATTTGGTCTGCGCGGGATTGAAGACGATTACGGTGCGCTGCCCGCGACATCCGGCGGCGTTGGAACTTATCCGTAAAAGCGGGGTGCCGATTGCCGCGCCGTCCGCCAACCGCTCGCAGACGATTTCGCCGACGACGGCACAGGCGGTTTATGAGAGCCTCGGCGACAGGGTAGATATGATTTTGGACGGAGGTTCCTGCACAGTCGGTGTTGAATCGACCATTTTGGACTTGACGACGCGGCAGGCAGTGCTGTTGCGCGCCGGGGGCATTACCAGGGAAGAACTGGAAGAGGCTCTGGGCGAAACAGTACAGATTTCCGACGGCAATCCGAACAAACCGACGTCTCCCGGACAGCTGTTGAAACATTATGCGCCGGCAAAGAAATTCCGCATTAACGCTTTGGCACGCGAAGAAGGCGAGCTGTTTATCGGTTTCGGCAAGGGCTATGAGTGGGCGGAAATGAACCTCAGCCCCAGCGGCGACTTGCGCGAGGCAGCGGCAAACCTGTTTGCTTATATGCGGGCGGCGGACAAAGATATGCGTTTTGCCAGAATGGCGATGGCGCCGATACCGTTTGAGGGGTTGGGGCTGGCGATAAACGACAGGATTAAGCGCGCGGCACGCTAGAGTTTGGTACAAGGGGCAGAGCGCAAGGCGATAAAAGAGGTATGGCAGAGGGCTGCGCAGGGAAGGTTAGAACACGCATTATGGGACATGAGGTGCGGCATAGAGTGGCGCAGCTGGAGGGATGATGCAGGGCGCGAAAAAAACAGACAAAGTTAATCTTTTAGTTAAAAATTGCTTTTTATATCCTTGATTTTATCTTCTATTTTAGCTTTGCCTTTTTCTTTTATATCATTAAATTCCTGAACGATGGAACCGCGGTATTCCATGGCCCATGCGACCATTGAATCAATCACGGGCTTGAGATTATAGCCGAGGCTGGTCAGGGTGTAATCGACGCGCGGTGGTATCTGCGCATAAACATGGCGGACGAGGATGCCGTTTTCTTCAAGCATACGCAGGTTGGACGTCAGTACTTTCTGCGTGATGCTGCCCAGTTCCTTTTTCAGTTCGCCAAAACGTTTGGTGCCGTCCATCAGGCTTTCGATAATCTGCACTTTCCAGCGGTCGCCCAACATCTTTATCGTCGTTTCGGCAAGATTTAGAGAAACTTTTTCCATTGGTTTTATGCTCCTTTGTTGCGTTTGGCTTTGCTTCCCGGCTTTTGGCGCAAAAGTTCGGCATCAGGTTGGGCGCCAAGCATTTCCGGAAGCCTGCTGCGGGATAATTTAGGCGTTAAAACCGGAGTTGACAAGGGAAAAATCGGAATAATGCAATGTTTTTTGGGGAGAATGAGCTTTTGGGAGAAGAAACGGCGGGGAGGTTCGGCTGCCGGAGAGAACAGGGATAAAAGACGCAGGATAAGACAGCGATGAAGGGGCTGGAGAAGGCAGCGGTGAGGGGCGGGATAAGACAGCGATGAAGGGACTGGACAAGATAACGTTGGAGGGGCGGGACAAGGCAGGGATAAGAAGCAGAAGAAAACAAGGGGAGCAATGGGTGGGGAAACGTGCCGGCAGTGAGAAAAAGAAATGTTACGATTCTGTTACAATATGGGGATAATGACGTTTTTTGTTGATTTTTTGGAAAAAATAGTGTATACTGCCACTATATATGTATATATGGGTGGAGCTTATTTATGTATTTATTGATGCTGCTTGCGACGTTTATGGCGTCGATATACGGATACAATCTGTCAGCGCGTCCCGATTATGACCGGGATATTGCGAAGAAAAAAGCTGCGTCCATCATTTTCAAATTCGGTTATCAGTTTAAGGCGGTACGCATGGTTATCGTCGACATCATCAACGGCAATTTCAAGGCGGCGGACGGGGCTGACATCCCGTGGATTTTGCCGGGAGATATGTTTTATGCGAGATTTGATGCGAGCGGGGTTGACGATAACGAAGACATCCATACTTTTGTCAATCAGCAGGGGTCGGAGCATCTGGTTTACCTCAGGGCGAAAAACAAACAAGGCCAGGACAATATCGGCGCCAAAGACTATCTGATGGCCGGGCGGCGGGTATATGACGGTTCGGAAATGGGATTTAAAATCCTGTGTCTGGACAAGCCCATGAACGAGAACGGGAGCAAAAACTGCATATCGACAACAGATGCGGACGGCAACATTACCAAATCGTGCTGCCATGTTTTGCAGGACGGCGGGCGCTACATGGTGGCGTACAAAAAACTTGACGCCCGGTGGATTAACCGGATTTCGGGCGAGGTTACGCTGGATTTTATCAAAGCGCTGGCGCCGAAGGTGTATTATGACAATATCGGCGTTATCCGCTGGGGGAAGACGCCGGGCAAAAACGAAATGGCCTGGCAGTTTCGCGGCAAAATCAACTTTTTGCCGGTTTACGCCGACGATTTGGAGGAGTGGCAGGATAAAACGAACAATACGCAGTCTTATCCGGTAGAACGGCGGAACCGTGCCGAATGGACACTGCCGGTATGGATTTTTGGCAAAGATTTTTTCCAGTCGAAGGTTAACGGGAAAATGGAGACAATCTGCGATGAAAACCAGCCCTGCCTGTTTAAGATACAGAGCTTTTAGGGCGGAAAGGGGCGAGAGAAGCGTTTGAACGGAATGTTGTAACGGAGAGAAACGGGAAAGTGTCGAGGCGGAGAGATGAGCAGAGAGAAACGGGAAAATGCCGGAGCGGAGAGATGAGCGGGGAGAAACGAACGGAATGTTGAAGCAGAAAGGTGCGAGCGGAATGTCGGGGCGGAGAGATATATCAGAAGAAAAACGGCAGGGAATTTTTGATAAAGGAGGTTTAACAATGACTAAATTTTCAGATAAATCGGAGCAGCGTGGTACGCTTCTGGTCGAAGCGCTCGCAATGCTGGGTCTGATTGCAATGGTTACGCCGACCCTTTATAAAAAATCCGCGGAACGCCTGCAGGAAATTCAGGACATTAACGTCGCTTCGCAGGCGCGGACGATGAGTAACGTCATGGATGCCTATATCCGTCAGAACTTTTCCGGCCTGATGAGCTCGGCGGCGGAGGTTTCCAACAGTACGGTGGTTATCGAGTTTGACGACAACCAGTCCGGAGCATACCGCATCGGCTATTCAAGCTATCTGCCGTATGGCTACAAGCCGGACGAACTGCGCGGTTTTGACAAGCCGAAAGTTTATGTCCACCGTGATGACAGTACGCTGGTTTCGTACGTTTTGTATCCGAAAATTATCGATATCGGCAGCAAGCGTGCGGCGCGTATGGCCTCGCTGGTCGGCGCGAACGGCGGTATCATCACCGACGTCAAGGAAGCCAAAGGTACGGGCGGCGCGTGGTTCCTGGACAGCACGATGGTCGAGGATTTGGAATTTGACGATTCTTCCCTGACCGAAAATTCGCTGATTGTTACGTCCAACGAGCCGGTTTCGATGAGCTATGACGACAGCGCGAAATACCTGTACCGCGTACCGCCGAATCCGGCTGACGACGCAGGCGCCTATTTCCACAACACGATGGTAACCGACCTTTATATGGGCGGGCACGCGGCAACGGAAGACGGCGACTATGCGGCTTATGCCAACGACTATTATTCCATTTTTAACGTCAAGAAACTGACGATGAACACGGACTGCAACCGCGAGTTTATTTCCGGGGGTGTATCGTCCTCGCCGGAGAAGTTATGCGATCCGAACGTTGCCGACCTTTATATCGGAAAACCATTCAGAAAGACGCTGGACATTGCGACGCATACGCCTCAAGTTGAGGCCAGCAACGGCGCGGCATGGATTTACGGCAACCTGGCAGCGCTGAGCGAGAACTTCCAGCTGTTCCGCGAAGAAGCGCTGTATGACGGCAATGCACGCGAGCGCTTCGGGTATGATGCGGATATGAACCGCAAAACCGACGGGTATGATGTTCTGCAGTTTGCCCGGATGAACAGCACCGGCACCGGCGACGAGGAAATCGTTGTCTTGCGGGCGGAGAACAAGGAAAATGCCGAACGCGTGGCAATGATGGACGAATTCGTGCAGGTTAAGCGCCGCAGCGACTCTTCAAACGTTACCGACTTCCTTATCGGAGAGTCTTCGGGAACCGGCGGCGAGGGCGCTTTGTTGCAGGCTTTCCGCGACGGAACGACCAACGAGGTGCACATTAACCAGAATTCGGCGTCTTCGATTACGGAAATCAACCGCCAGGGCGGCACGGTTTATATCAACGGCGGCTCTTCGGCGACGACCAACATGGTAACGCACATCAACGACATGGGCGGCAACCTGTATGCCGGGCACGACGGCGGCTGGCTACAGGCGCAGGGCTTTGACAGCAGCGCGAGGGTTCACCTGCTGGCGAACGTCAACAGCGCCGGCGTGGACAACCGCGTGTTTACGATAGGGCATGACATCAGCGATACCGGCGGCGTCGGCGATGCTTACAACACCAACCATATGATGTACGGCGACAGGGACAAGGTTTCGCTGCGCGGCGGCGCGGTTCGCGTCTATTCCGACAAGGGATATACGGGAACCGAGGCCGGACCGGTGGCTTTTCAGCCGACGGACGTATCCGTTGCCAACGAATATAAAGACCTGGGCGGCAAGACGCTTGATCACCTGACGACGGTGGCGTCGCGTTATACCGATATTCTCGGCAGAACCTATATGGGCAACAAGAACATGGGCTCGACGGGAACCGACGACGGCAAATATACCCGCGAAAAATATACGCTGGGCGTTGCCGGGTCGGCATGGATTGACGAACTGCTGTGGGCAAGGCAGGCCTGGCTGCAGCAGGCGGGCATGAAAGAACTGCATGCCGGGTTTAAGAACTTTGCGCAGTTTTCGAGCGCGCCGCAGACGGCATGGCTCAACGCGTATGACGATATGGTCATTATCCGCAACCCGACCAAGGGCGGAACCAATGATTCGCGCGGCGAAGTCAACGCCGGCAAGAACGACATGATGCTGCAGGCGGATTCGACAAAAATCGTTTTGAACGATACGGCGGGCGCGTGGGCCTGGTTTGAAGACGGCAGCGCGACGGTCGGCGCGGGAACGACGGACGGCACAATCAAGAACTACTTCTTTGCCGATATGGACGGCAACGGCGGTGCCGGTTCGGCGAACGTCATCGGTTCAACGCTGGCGAATATGTACACCATAGATTCCAAAGTTTCGAGCGTTGTGGACATTCAGCGCGAGGCAATGCGTTTCGGCGGGCACTGGTCTTCATCGTATGCAAACCGGATTGATGCCAAAACGGGCACCTTTACGCTGAAAACCAAGGACGTCAGCTCCACCGACCAGGACGAGGGCGCACAGCTCTATGCCGACGCGGACAAAATCCGGACGAGATGGGTCGACTTTCAGGTAGAGGACGACTCCAGCATCGCGCGGTTTAAGGTGGCGCCGAACGAAGTGCCGGAAAGCAAGACGGCGCAGGCCAACGTACAGGTCAACGGCTCGTTCCACGTTACCGGCAACGAAGTTATCCATATCGCTTCCAACTCGTCCAATGCGGTCGGAACGGACGACAACGACCATGCGATGTTTGAAATTGACCCTGAGTACATTCAGGTCTGGGCAAGGGACAGCGACGGCAACTACGCGGCGGGCGGCTCTTCGGCCGGCGGCTATTATGCGATGCTGAAAATCAACCCGAGCGACGTCAAAGGCGGTTCCAGCAATATTAACGATACGGAAGACGCGTCGATTTATATCCGCAAAGGGGCGATTGAACTGGAAGAAAGCTATGCCAACGGGACGCCGTCGACTTTTGGTGCGGACGAAGGTTTCGGCTATATCAAAGCCAACCGCTTTGTTTCCAACACCAACGAAACGGTGCCGGAAATCAGCGGCAAGACTGACCGCGGTACGCAGTATGACCAATATATGGTCAACCCGGCCTATACGTCGGTCATGCACGACATCAAGCTGACGACGCGCGGCGGCGCAAGATTGAGCGACGCTTTGCCGGACTTTGTGCTCAAGGGAATTTACAATGTGTCGAACGACTATGTCGAGGGTGTTGGAGGCGGCAAGACGACGCGCATCAAGTGGAGCGCAGGCGATTCATGGAAAGGGCCGACGGAAAATTCCGACGTAGCATGGGCTTCGCCGTACCTCGGCAAAATTCCGTATGCATTGTGCCCTCCGGGATACAGAAACATGGCAACGGTTGTGCCGACGTCGTTTAACATGGGGCAGGCCGGCGAAATCATTCAGGCGAGCAAGGTTTCCGGCATGCCGAACGCCAGTGCCGTCAATGATCAGTGGTTTGTTAACCAGGCGACCCGGCAGGCCAAGATTTTGGAAACCGCCAGAGGGTGGGGAGCGGCCAATATGAATGACGCCATTATCTATCCGGGCATGGAGGCGGTCAGCAGCCTGATTTACAACGGCATTTATCAGGACGGCAATACGCACAGTTCGTTCCTGGCGCAGACGATGACCCGAACCGAGGGGTGGTATCTGGGATTGAAGGCGGAATATACGGATTCCGCGGCGACGCAGACGAAGTCTGACCTGGTTGCCAATGTCGGGGATCAGAACGTCGGAACATATACCTATACCACAGACGGAACTGACCAGTACGCCGTGGCTCAGCCGCTGTATTTCCAGCAGAATACATGGCTGAAAACCGCACTGGAGCCGTTTGACGAAGGCTGGCATGCGCGTATGGGCTTTATTTACGATACCGATTATTATAAGAACCTCGGAAGCGGCGGCGGTAATGAAGGCATTTTTTCGAACAACAACGAAGAAGGGTATAACGACAGCAGCAATACAAACCCGACTTTCCAGGGCGGAAACTTTGTCTGGAACCTGTTTCCGGTGCCGACCAATACGCTGGAAGGGCATGCGACAGTATATTGCTACTTTGACCGTTCCAACTTTAACAAAGGCGACTGGGTAAATAAAGTCGACCAGATTGACCAGCTTGACGATTACCGCGATATTGAGAGCAAAACAACGCCAGAGAATCAGGATTATATCAACAGGCTGAACGATCCGTCGCTGAGGTACAGCGACCCGTGGTAAGCGGCTGCGGCGGCGTGCCGCGTGCCATTTGAACCGGAAGTTGCTGATTGCGTGAGGCAATGACGGTCATCGCAGCGAGGGTCAGCTGTTTTTGAAAAGCAGAAGGGAAGGGCGTTCGGGAAACCGGCGCCCTTTTGGCGTGGGCGGAGAACCTCCCTTGTGCACGGGCAGAGACCGCTCTTTGCGTACGGGCAGGGAACCGTTCTTTGCATACGGGCAGGGAACCGTTCTTTGCATACGGGCAGAGAACCGTCCTTGTGCACGGGCAGGGAACGGCGGAGAGCAGAATATCAGGGGAGGGCGGCGAAAGGCATGCCGGAGCGCAACGGGCGTTTCCGAGGCGGAAAGGGGCAGCGCGGGGCTATGAGGCCGGCGGGCCGGGCACTGGTACGGGTACACTAAACGGGCGGTTTCGTATACTTCCGGCGAGGTCGTTTCTGCGGGCGGCGGCGCTTATATATAAAGCGTAAATCTTGTTTATAAGTTGCGGAATGGCTTTGCTAACGGGATTTTTCCCTTTTATGCTTGGGGGCATAATGTAGTAACTTTTATGTATAGAGGATGTAGAGAAATGGATATCTGCAACAGTATCAGCGAACTGGCGTATTTATCCGGCATTGAGCTTACGGCAACGCTGGATACGAAAGTCGGTCTGCTCAAGGCTATGGATATTCTCGACGAAAATTTTGATTGTCATACGGCGGACGCCGGACAGCAGGAAAAAAACTTCCGGCTGGTTGAGAAGATTATAGAAGAAAAAAAGAACGCCAATTTTATCAACATCGTGCACCATGTGCCGATTTTGCTGCAAAACGAACCGCCGGCGGTAGAGGTTTCGCTGCCGGACGGCGCGACGATGCTGAAATGGAATTTTTACGAAGACGAAGACCCGAAGAAATATTACCGCGGCGAAGTCGTTATTGAAGACTCGGACAAGTTTTACAGCGGGGAAGTCAACATCAGCGATTTGGAGCGGCTGGGGCAGAACGAAGGCCCTAACGAACGCGAAATCAACGGGACGACATACCGCAAGTACCGCTTTAAGTTTCCGTTTGACGTCAGGCTCGGCTATCATAATGTCGAGTTTTCGTATATTGACAAGAACGGCGTGGAAGTCGTGCAGAAGACAAGGCTGATTTCGGCGCCGCAAAAATGCTACGACGGGCTGGGCATTACCGAAGGAAAGAAAACCTGGGGCGTGCCGACGCAGCTGTACGAACAGGTCAGCGAGAACAACCTCGGTATCGGCAACTTCAGCGATTTGGCGCATCTGGGGTATATTCTCGGCAAAAACGGCGCCGGGGTGATGGGTGTCAATCCGCTGCACGCTACCCGCGACGACCAGCCGGAAAACGCTTCGCCGTACGGGCCGGACAGCCGTATGTTTTTCAACTATATTTATGTTGACGTTACGGCCGTCGACGAGTTCAAAAACAGCAAGCGCATCAGGGATTATTACAACAGCCCGGAATTTCAGGAAAAGCTGAAAATCAACCGCCGCCGCACCTATGTCGACTATACGACGACGCAGGCGCTGGTGGACGACATCCTGCACCGGTGCTTTGAGGAATTCAAATATTCGCCGGAAAGCGAAGAGGCACGCAACCGCTTTAACGTATACTGCGACGACAAAGGGCAGGATTTGGAAATGTTTGCGACGTTCCGCGCGCTTTCCAAATATTTTGCGGGGCAGAATCCGGCACCGGCGCTCTGGAAAGACTGGCCCGAGGCTTATAAAAACCCGCATTCGCCGGAAGTGGAGGCTTTTAAGCGCCAGCACCGCAGCGAAATCGACTACTTCAAATACACGCAGTGGCTGTGCGAAAATCAGTTGCAGCAGGTTAAGGAAAACTGCCTGAACTCGGGCATGAAAATCGGCCTGTATATGGATATGGCTGTCGGCGCGTCGTGCAAAGGGTTTGAAGCGTGGTATTATTCCGACCTTTACCTTAAAGGGACGGCTGGGGCGAAGCCCGACATACTTTCGGCCAGCGGGCAGAAATGGGGGCTTCTGGGCTTTAACCCGGTCAAACTGCAAGAGCAGGGGTACGAGCCTTACCGCAGAATTTTGGAAGCCAATATGCGCTATGCCGGGTGCCTCAGAATCGACCACGTTTTGCAGCTGCACCGGCTGTTTATGTTCCCGGACAACGGCGCGGAAGGCAACTATGTTTATTACAACGTCAAGGAACTGATGGCGATTGTGGCGCTTGAAAGCCACCGCAACAAAACGATGGTTATCGGCGAAGACCTGGGCGACATGACGGACGACCTGCGCCGCAATATGGAAAACTTCGGCATTTTGTCGTACCGGGTGCTGCCGTTTGAGCGCAAGAGCGATATGTACAGGTCAATGCGGCATCCGGGCGAATATCCGCAGATGTCGGTCTGCGCGCCGTCAACGCACGATACGCCGACTCTGGTCAGCCAGTGGAATGTGCAGCACGTCTGGCAGCAAAAGCTGCTTGGCGTTTTGAATGACAAGCAGGCTGACGATGCATTTGAACAATATGCATCGCAGCGCGAAGGCATGAACTGGATTTTGGGGCATTACGGAATCTGGGACGAAGTGGGCGGTTCGTACGTCGCTGACCCGAGAGGAGATCCTAATACAGTGCCGGCGGAATACATTCCGGCCGTAACGACATTTTTGGCCAGAAGCAATTCGGCGATTATGCTGATGCCGTTTTCCGACATTTACGGTTTGGGGGAGATGGGCAACGTGCCCGGCATGCCGGAAATGGAATGGTCGGTCGAAAAGCCGATACTGGAAATCCGCGGCGATAAATCTTATCCGAACTGGCGCAAGAAAATGCACATTCCGGTCGAGCATGTCGAAGACGTGGAAATGTTCAAGCGGGTTGCGGGTATCCTTAACCGGTACCGCCCCGACGGCAACGACGGCCGCGGACGCTATTACCAGTTTGAGCGCATGGGCAACAACAATGCGTCGACAATCGATTTTGAAAAATACAAGCGGCTGCACGACATTATCAAGCATCGCGACGAATACCGGCTGGAACAGATTTTGGAACACCGCTACAGCGATACCTACAAGCTGCGTCTTGACCATCGCCGGGTTGAAACCCAGACGCGTTATGACGAGGCAGTGCGGGCATGGAACGAACGCGATACGACGAACGATGCCTTGTTTGATAACGGCGCGATGCCGGGCGGCCTGCCGCTTGACGGACAGGCGGCGCCGGATTTGCTGCAACAGGTCGGGGAAGAACAGGCGAGAATGCCTGAAAACGGCGGACAAACGCAGGAAGCCTCACTGATTATGCTTGACAAATACAAAAAACATCAGGGGCGTTAGGAGGATTTGGCCGGTTCCGGCAGTAATGAACCCGAGCGATTAAAATACGGCAGTTTAACCATATTTTAAATCTTTAGGTTTAGAAAATATTTTTAGGTATGTATATTTGAATGTTATTTGAATAAGGCAGGCTGACTCTATGGAAAAAAAGCAACAAGTACGGGCGATTTTTCAGGTAGGGGCGTGGCTTGCCTTTATTATGCTGGGATATCTTGGCATCAGAAGCTATAAGCTTTCGGTCGAAAAGCTCAAGACAAACAAGTGCATTGAAGAGATTGAAACGCTGTCGCGCGGCATCCAGTTTTATTTTCAGGGACAGCGCGATTACGGCGAGTTCAATTATAAACAGGCGGTGTCTTTCAAGCTTATCCCGAAGGATATGTTCAAAGAGGGCTTTACGGAAGCGACCAATGCGTACATGGGCGGGGTGGACTTCTTTTATTCGTCCCTGACTCCCGGAGACAAAAACAAGGCTTTTGAAATTTCGTTTCAGGGGCTGAGCCGGTATGCGTGTGTTGAACTGGTACGGATGAACTGGGGCAGCTCGGATATGAGCAACCTGATTGCCGTGGCAGGGTATGCGGCGCCGACGCCGTCCGGCGTTTTGGATGAGATTTATCCTGATACGCAGCAGAAAGACATCAAATCACGCAATATCTTTATGGCCAATGAAGCGCCTTATGTCAGTCTGGACAAGCTGGAAAGCGTCTGCGGCTGCGACGGCGACAACTGTTCGGTCGTATGGAAATTCCGGTAAGCGAAGGAACGGACGAAGGCGTCCGGGGCGGACGATGAGGCGGCAGTGCTGAAGCCGTCCCGAGAAACCGATGGTAAACGGAGCGCATTTTTTGCTTGCAAAATTCTGAGGCTGTGCTATAAAAGTCCGCAGTTTGGCGCGGCTTGCCAGAGGGTTCGACAGAGTGCGCAGTTTGGCGCGGCTTGACGAGGTTTTTTGGCTGGGCGGCGCAGTTTGGCGATAAAATTAAATTTTCAAACAGGGATGATTATGACAGAAGAAATCAGTGAACAGAGACAGAGCCGCCTGAACAAGCTGGCGAAACTTGAAGAAATGGGCTACAATCCGTATCCTTACCGGTTTAAGCCGGACAGCTTTGCCAAACCGCTGCAGGAAAAATACAAGGAACTGCCTGCCGGAGAGAATACCGAAGACCGGGTAACGGTTGCGGGCAGGGCAATGGCGGTCAGAAACGACGGTATGTTTATCGACCTGAAAGACAAGAGCGGCAATATTCAGATTTTCTGCCATAAGTCGCATTTGCCTGAAGATAACCTGAAGCTCTTGAAATGTCTTGACATCGGCGACATCATCGGCGTTACCGGGTTTATCCGCCGGACGCCCCGGGGCGAACTTTCGGTGGCGGCGGAGAAGTTTGACATTATTGCCAAGTCGCTGGAGCCGCTGCCGGAGAAATTCCACGGGCTGACGGATGTGGAAACCCGCTATCGCAAACGCTATGTCGATTTGATTATCAACGATGAGGCTAAGGAAATCCTGCTGACGCGGTGCCGCATTGTTTCCGCGGTGCGTGAGTTCTTTAACGGCGAGGAATTTCTGGAAGTGGAAACGCCGACATTCCATCCGATTATGGGCGGGGCGAATGCCAAACCGTTCATCACGCACTACAACGCGCTTGATAACGACTTTTATCTGCGCGTGGCGACCGAGCTGTATCTGAAAAAACTGGTGGTCGGCGGTATTGACCGGGTGTTTGAAATCGGCAAAAACTACCGCAACGAGGGAATTGATAAAAATCATGTGCCGGAATTTACGGGGCTGGAGGCGTATATGGCGTATGGCGACTATAATGATATGGCCGATTTGATTTACCGGTTGGTGCGATTTGTCGTCAATAAGGTGTTCGGTACCGACAAGCTGGTGCTGGAAGGGCACGAAATTGATTTTTCAAAGCCGTTTCCGAAAGTTTCCATCATAGACCTTATCAAGCGCGAAACCGGAGCGGATTTCCTGAGCGTCGAAACAGTCGAAGATGCGCGGGCGCTGGCAAAATCGGTCGGAGTTGATGCTGACCATTGTTCAAACTGGGGAAAGGTTGTGCAGGAAGTATTTGACGAAAAGGTCGAGCATACGCTGATTGAGCCGATTCACGTTTCCGACATGCCGAAAGATATTTCGCCGCTGGCCAAAACCCACCGCGACAATCCGCGGCTGGTGGAGCATTTTGATACCTATCTGCTCGGTATGGAACTCGGCTGCGCGTATTCCGAACTTTCCAACCCGCTGGAACAGCTGGAACGCTTTAAGGCACAAATGGCGGAGCGCGAGAACGGCGACGACGAAGCGCAGATGCTTGACGAGAGCTTTATTGACGCGCTGTCATACGGTTTTGTGCCGACGACAGGCATGGGCATGGGCATGGACCGGCTGGCAAAACTGCTGACCGGGGCGGCGACGCTGCGCGACGTTATCCTGTTTCCGACGCTGAAGAAAGCAAAATAAAACAAGGGCAAAGAACCAATGAATTCCGAAGCGAAGGAAACACGAAGAGAGGAATTCAGACCAAGTGAATCCGAGTAAAGGGGGCATATCAGGTATGTGATGCCTGTATGCCCAAAAAAAGGCCGGCAGTTTTGTACTGTCGGTCTTTTTGTCATCTGAAATCCGCGTTTTGGGCGTGTGGGTTACTTTTTGCATTATGCCGATAGAGGCTAAAATAAAATGCTTTCATCGTCGGCATCGTCGCTGTACCCATTTTCCAATGCCGTGTAAATACATATAACGGCCGGCATTATCAGCGAATACAGAAATATGTTTCCGGCGGTTGCTTCAACGCCTGGGATTATGGCAGCGACCAGAGCGAAAATAATCAGGCTGGCCACATATAAGACGATGAATTCAATTAAAAATTTTTTCATTTTTTGTTGTTTTAATAATAAGATACAATTTAATAATCACTGTCGGCGTTTCAGGCAGATACGCCGACGGTTAAGCATTACCGCCGGCGTAAGGGGAGAAAAATCCCCGGTTGGGTTTCTGCCCAACAGATTATCAGTTGCAGGCGGCGCATTCCTAAGCGTCCATAGCCTCCCGTTCTTTAGAGGTAACGAGTTTCTGGCGGAGCAGGAGGTCGGCCATGTTTCGGATTTCCCAGGTCAGCGCATCTTTCATCCGGCAGCGGTTTTTCTTGACCTCGCGCAGGAGGTTGGCCAGCTGGCAGATGGATTTCAGGTTTTTGACCGGGACGCTGAATTCCCTGCCGCAGAAACGGACGGTTTTGTTCATCAGTTTCAGGCGGTAGTGGCGGCGCAGGAAAGCGTCGGCCTCGCGGATTTCGGGCGTGATTTCAATCAGGCCGTCAATCGGCTTTTGGAAAGTTCCGGCGTATCGTTCGCAGCGTTCAAGTGTTCCCGCGATTTCATGGAACATCATTTCCATTTGGGCGAGGCCTTTGCCGTTCATCAGTTTGGCCGCTTCATCAAGCTTTTCTTCAATAACGAAGTAGCGTGAGATTATCTCCGGAGCCTGCTGGGCAACGGTACGCTCGGTGCGCAGCGACTGGCGCTTGGTTATGCACCAAATCGCGGTTTGCCCGGCGGGGATAATCTTTTTTACCGCCTGAACGTTGGCTCCGGTGTTGGTGCCGAGAGGCGCCAGCCCGATGCTTTGAGGCGAAACCCCGAGGCGAATGCAGACGTCGCGCAGCAGTTCCGCTTCGCTTTTGTCATGCGTATGCCGGCTCAAAAGGCCTTTGCCGCCGACGCAGAGCACCGCGGGGCGGTAACCGTATTCGGCACGGATTTTGTGGTACATCCAGGAAGCCCAGAGGGCTGAGGTCGGGTCGTCGTCAATGGCAATGACAAAATCGGCGCGAACCGGTTTGTTTGCCTTGACAAAACAGTTACTTTTGACGGCCAGAGCATTGTAAATGACTTCTGCGGCCCGGTGCGAGCGTGCAAACATTTTTTCGTTCATAATTGTTTTTGTTTTATAGTAAGACATAATTTTTATATAAGCGGAAAACAATATAACGTGTTTTTGTCTATATGTCAACACAAAATTCGGGATGCGGCGGCAGACAGGCGGAGCTGAGTGCGAGCCGGACAGACGGCGGTCAGCGGGACACGGGGCGATATGCGGGCAGGGCAAGCGAGAACAGAACGGCAGGAGAGCAACGGGACACGGGGCCGAAAGCGGGCAGGGCAAACGAGAGCAGAACGGCAGGAGGGCAACGGGACACGGGGCCGAAAGCGGGTGGGCGGCAGGGGAAACAGGAGAAGCGGGCGGCAATGTCTGGGGTTAAGTTATTTTTTTGCTTGTCTGGCAGGGATTGTTTTGCTTTAATTTCAAGACAGCAGTTCAGGCTTTTTAGGAGGTATCATGCAAAAGCTGTGGGTTCTTTTGTTGCTGGCTGCCGGATTTGCCGGGGGATATTCCTACCGCAATGTCGGGGAGCCGTATAAGCTGGACTATCGCAGGGCGGTTGTCAACCTGCCCATTACATTTACCAAACATCTTAATAACGACAAATATGCGCTGGGGGAAAAGTATCTGGCGGAGGATTTGGCCGCGGAGCTTAAAAAACAGGGCATTGACACGCGGCTCTATACGTTTGAGGACACTTTTTCAAACCGGAATTTTAACGAAGGGTTTGAAATCTATATGAGGGCGGGGCCGGAATTGCGGCTGGACGGGTATCACCGCTATGCCGACAAAGACCGGATTTCGGTGCTGTTTGAAACCATACCCTACCAGATGCGGGAAGTGAAAAACGCAGATATCGTGTTTACAGGGTCGCCGAAGAAAAACCGCGAATACCGGGAGAAAGGGATTAATTCGCATTTTCTGCCGCAGTTTACGCGGCTGGATAAATTTTACCATGCGCCGCGCGAAAAGCTGAAGAAAAAGGTATTGTTCGTGGCTAACCAATGGCCGGACTTTCCGCTGCGCAAGTCTGTCGAATATGCCAAAAAGAGCGGCGTAGAACTGGAAGTTTTCGGCGACAACTGGGAAAACAGCCTGTTTGGCGAGTATGCCGGATGGTGGAAAGCAAGGCAGATACCCAACGACCAGCTGAAATATTTTTATTCGTCGGCGGACATCGTCCTTAACGATACGCGGCCGGATATGATTGAAGCCGGGTTTATCAGTAACCGGATTTTTGACGCGACGGCGTGCAAGGCGTTTGTCATTTCCGACTATATGCCTGAAATTGAGGAGATTTACGGGGATTCGGTACCGATGTACAGGAACGCGCGCGAGTTTAAGCAGCTGATAGAATATTATCTGGCACATCCCGAGGAACGGCGGAAAAAGGCGGAGCAGGCGTATCAGATTACGCGGGAACGTTTTGCCGCGGGGGCGGTTATCGGGAAAATGGCAGAGGTGTTGCAAGATTTTGCCGCGCGGCTGCCGGAACGGGAGTAACGGCTTTGGAACAGGAGAGGCAATGCCGCGGGCCGGCGTATAAAGCGGGCGGACGGGCAGACAGAGGAAAACAGTCAGGAATACGGGCAGAAAGATGACGGAAATGATTAGAACGGCGGGAAAAAGAGCGAGCGGGAAAACGATTGCGGCTGCGGCAAAAAAAAGTAAGAACGGGGAAGCCGCGGCTGCGGAAAAGAGAACAGGCGTAAGAAAGGCAGGTGCAGAGAAAATGTCCGGAGCAGAGAAAATGTCCGGAGCAGAGAAAACGTCCGGGGCAGAGAAAACAGCCCGTATGCGGCGGATTATGAAAACGGCGGCCAGCCGTTGCCGTGGCGCTGTTTATCGGCTGGACGGGCGGTTATGTTACGGCGGACGGCATGGGGCTGAAGACGGACAGCAGGCTGGTGGCGTTCCGAATCGGCAACCAGCGGGACGTTATCGACTATGATATGCTGGCGGCAATCCGCTTTCTGGAATATAAATTCAGGCAGGAAGGGTATAAAATCGCCGGGTATGCGTATGCGGGGGATATGTATCCGAAAGAGCTGGACGCGGCGGGCGTGAACGTTTTTGTGCGCGGCTTTCCGAATTTTTATGACCTGAGGATGAATCCGAACAGCCGCAATATCTATTATATGCATCGGTTTGCCCAGTTTTATGCCGAAGAACTGCGCAATTTTGACTATTACCTGTCGTCGCAGAAAAAAGTTCTTGATGCGGTTGACGGGCGGGTCAGGGTTGATTTGCTGCCGGGCGGTTTTGTGCCGCACGAACGCCTGATTCCCGGCACGTACGCGTACGACGTGCTGTATATTTATGAATTTTACAATCCGGTATATGACGCGTTTATCCGGCGTTACAACAATCCGAAAACGTACAGCGGCGCCAGATTTGCGGCGCTGAGCGACGAAGAACGGGAAGAAGAGCTGAAAAAGGCGAAACTGGTGGTGTATGAAATGGGGCCGGTCGGCGAGGACGATGAAATTTATGTTCCGTATGCGGCTTATGACATTATCAGTTACGGGCGGCCGCTGCTGACCAACCGCAAGCCTAATCTCGACTGGTATTTCGGCGGCGACGTCTGGCTGTTTGACGACGTTGAGAGCATGGCGCTGGCGACCAATCAGGCGTTGAACACGGCGGACGGCATTCGCGAAAGGAAAGCTGCCGACGCGCGGCTGATACTGGAATCTTTTATGAATATGCGGGTGCCCTTTATGCAAAAGCTTGGTGCGGATATTTCGCGGCCGGGGCGGAGCGAAAAGGCAGCGCAGAGAGATTCTGTTCCGGGCGGCCCATTGCGGCGCCGGGGTTGATATGCAAAAAAAATGCCATATTTTTTACAGGGATTTAGAAACTGTTAACTAAATCAATAGTATTAATAACATTATGCCGGCGGAGGAGCGTCCAACGCAAGAAGGAAAGGCGGCAGACAGTGCCTGCCCGTGCCGAACCGGCGGACGGCATGAACGGCTTTGCAGCCGCGGGTGCGTCCGGAACGGCATACGTGAGGAAAATATAATAAGGAAATTAAAACATGACTACAAACGCACAAGTTGATTTTTTGAACGACATTAAAGACAAAAAAGTTTCGGTTACCGTGTTTTTGATTAACGGCGTGAAACTGCAGGGCGTTATTACCTGGTTTGACGGGACGTCTCTGCTGTTAAGACGCGACGGGCACACTCAACTTGTCTATACGCACGCCGTTTCGACGATTATGCCGGCAACACCGATTGACGTGGTTGAAGGATAATCAGCCCTTTGCCGCAGCTGAAAGCCGGCTTTTGAATGGCCGGCTTTTGAATGGCAGTTTTTTCTGCCGAAAGCGGGCGGGCGACAGATGCTTGCAGAAGAACGCCGGACGGGCCTTTGGGGCCGGAGCCGGCGTTCGGCTGTCAGGGGAGAAAGGAAAGGCCTGTAAACGGTATCAGGCCGGCAAAAGGGAAATTTGACTGATGAGGCAGGTTTGTTAGAGATTGAAAAAGACAGAAAGACCAAGACGGCGGTTATCTGCCCGGTTATCAAAACCGCGGCGGGGATGATGACGGCAGAAGAAGAGGCGGCGCGGGAAAACGAAGCGGCAGGGCTGGTGTTGGCGATGGGGCAGGAGGTTGTCTTCTGCGAAACGGTCAGGATGTCCGCGATTGTGCCGAAGAGCTTTTTCGGCAAGGGAACGCTGGAGCGGCTGAAAACAGCCTGTGAGGAAAAAGGCGCCGAACTGCTGGTGGTGGATATGCCGGTATCGGCGGTACAGCAGCGCAATCTGGAAAAGATGCTCAATATGAAAGTCATTGACAGGACGGCGGTTATTCTGGAAATTTTCGGGCAAAGGGCGCAGACCCGCGAAGGAAAATTACAGGTGGAACTGGCGCATCTGACTTACCAGCGCGGCAGGCTGGTGCGGAGCTGGACACACCTGGAGCGCCAAAGGGGCGGCGGCGGCTTTCTCGGCGGGCCGGGAGAAACGCAGATAGAACTTGACCGGCGGCATTTGGACGAACGGATTGTCAAAATCAAAAAAGAGCTGGAAAAAGTCCGGCAGACACGCTCTATTCAGAGGGCAGCGCGCGTTAAGGTGCCTTATCCGGTGGCGGCGTTGGTCGGCTATACCAACGCGGGGAAGTCGACGCTGTTCAACCTTATTACCAAAGCGGACGTTTTTGCCAAAGACATGCTGTTTGCCACGCTGGATCCGACGCTGCGTAAAATCGAACTCAGAAAAGGGCAGGACATTATCGTGTCGGATACGGTCGGCTTTATCTCGAATCTGCCGCATGAACTGGTGATGGCGTTTCGGGCAACGCTGGAGGAGGTATTGGAAGCGGACGTTATTGTCCACGTTATCGATGCGTCCAACCCCGACTGCAAAACGCAGCGGCAGGATGTGCTTGACGTTTTGCACGAGCTGGGGCTGAGCAAAATTGAGCATGAGCCGAATTATATCGAGGTGTTTAACAAAACCGACAAGCTGGATGCGGCGGCGAAAGCGCGGCTGGCGGAAAGGATTTCCGGGAATACGTCTGCGGCGGCGGTTTCCGCTTTGAGCGGAGAAGGAACGGAAAGGCTGATGCAGTTGCTGAGGGAAAAAATCTGTGCCAAAGGCGAACTTAAGACGGTGTCGGTTCCGGTCGGCGACGGCAAGAGGCTGGCGGAGGTTTACCGGACAACGGAAGTTCTGGAACGGCGGGATGACGGCGAGCGCATTTACCTGCGCGTGAGGTGCTGACGAAACGGGGCGGATTCCGGGGCTGGCACGAGCGGGCGGGATTTTTTTTACCGTGGTTAAAAACAGCGGGGAAGACAGGAAGAAAAAGATTGATTTTGCGGCGGTTTTGCGGTACAATAGATGGATAAGAAAGCGGCGGAGCTGTCATAACCGGGGAAATCGCCGTTCAGGCTGAACGGCAGAAGAACGGCAATGTAACGGCGAAACGGCTGCATAATGGCGAAATGGCGGCGTAATCGCGAAATGGCGGCATAATGCAGGCGGCGCCGAAAGAGAAAGGCAGCCCCGGGAGAAATACCGGAAGGAAAAAGACGATGGACATAACGGAACTGGAAGACGTATATTCGGAAAACGACAAATATCTTATCCGCGAATATCAGAAACACGGTACGGACGATTTTCTGGTGGCAGGGCTGGGGGACAAAACGTTTGTCGTGCCGTATAAATATACGGTGGGGTCGCATACGCCGAAAACTTCCATCAGCCGCTTTATGGCGTCATTGCTTGATTTTGAAGTACGGGAAGAAGGAAAGTACCGGCGTGCGGGAGAACCGGTGCTGACCGTCGGCTTTGAAGGGCGCGAGTATGTGGTGCCCTACGGCATGACGGGGCGCATTTCGCCGGAGCAGCTGGCCGAAACGGTGCAGGCGCGGGCGGAAGCAAAATACAATACGGTTATTAACGCGGCACGGGCGCTGGAAGCCGCCGGGCATGATACAGGGATGCTGGATTTTTCTTCGGCGGCGGCGGAAAAATATGCCTACCGGCTGGCGGAACTCGGCAGCACGGCGGTTTTGGACAAGGAAACGCCGGAGCGCCTGAAAGTGATGGATTTTCTGCATAAGGCGGGAAACAAGGCGGCGAAGAAATTTAAGGCTTCGGCGCAGGGCATGGCGCGCCAGCTCGGGCGCAAGGTTGTGGAAGCCGAAAGGCAGGCGGCGCGGATTTATGTGCCGAAAAGCTATAAGGCTGCGGCACTGGCGACTCTTCTCGGCGCGGGAACGGCAGGCGTTATGCTGACGGGCAGAGGATGTTCGGACACGGAGCGGCAGGAACAGCAGACCGAAGTGTCGGCAGAGACTGCAACCTATATGGATTTTATGGGGCGGGAACATTCTGACGTTTACGGCAATATCCGGCGGATTCAGGATTGGAAACCCGAAATTACGGCACTGTTGATGGCGGTTGAGGGCTTTTCGGACAAGGCTTTTCCGGACGGGGGAGGCGTACCGACCATCGGTTCGGGCACGACGTTTTATCTGGATGAAAACGGCAGGGAAACCAAGGTCAAGATGGGCGATGAAATTTCTGCCGACGAGGCGATGGAGCATAAGTGGCGCTACATCAACAAATATATGATAGAAACACTGGGCGACGATTTCGGACGGGCCTGCACGGAAAAAGAGGCTATGGCCGGAATCGGGGCAGGGTTCTGCTGGGGGCAGAATGCGTTTGCCAAGTCGGAATTTCTCAAATCCATGAAAAAAGGGGAAGATTTGGACGAGCAGCTGCGCAAACTCAGCGGTTTTCGCAGGCAGAAAGGGCTGTTAAAACGGAGCTATGCCCTGGCGTGCTGCCTGTCCGGCGCATGGACGGCGAAAGATTTGCTGGATTTGCCGGTTTATGAAATCAAGGGCAAAGGGTATGTCCACTGTGCGGTATATACGCTTGATTTGCACGAGATTATGCCCTGCCGCAGCGACGGCAAAGGCGGATATGCCAAAGACAAAGACGGCAACGACGTGCCGAAAGTCGGCGAGGACGGTTTCTGTCTTGATTTTTATCTGGACAAAGCGCAAGACATTAAAGAAAGCCTGATAGCGCAGGCCGAACGCGGCAAAACGCCGTATAAAACGGTGCGCGATTTAATGCCGGAAGATATGCTGCGCCAGCTGGAACCGGAGAGGTTTGGCGGCTTTACGGCGGAATCCGAGCAGCGCCGCGACAGCAGTATCGGTGCGGAGAAAAACGGCAAGGGCCGGACGCTGGTAACGGATGCCCGGGCGTTTAAATGGGGAAGGGACTGATTAAGGAGACGGGGTACCCGGTTAAACGAAAAGGGCAGCCGGTTAAAAAGAAGGGAACAGCCGGTTAAAGCAGAGGGAAAATATCGGGGTAAGGCGAAAAGCCTGTCCGGTCAAAGTAACAGGATGTTAAAGCAACGGCCGACGGCGTATTGGGGTAATGATGAGGGAAAACAGCTTTTTGAAATATTTTATGCTTGCGGCCGGAGCTGCCGAAATCGGGTTTGCATTGTGGGCATTTTATTATCATTATATGTGCATGGATCATGCCGAGCATATCCACGCCGCCTGGCTGGTCTGGCAGGGGCAGGTGCCGTACCGCGATTTTTTTGAGCATCATAATCCGCTGTTCTGGTATGTTCTGGCACCGTTTGTTGCCGCTTTTTATAAAAATGCGCTGGTCTTGTATGCGGCACGGGTTGTGTCGCTCGGGTTCTACATCTTTATGTTTGCGGGGTTTTACAAGCTGTGCCGGGAATTTCTGGCGGTTTCGAAAACGGTTTTCGGGCTGGCGCTGCTGCTGTATTTTCTGGTTTATGACAACTATTACCTGTTGTTTGAACTGCAGCCGGACGCGGCGATGTGGGGCTGTTTTTTCTGGGGGCTGGTTTATTATTTCCGCTTTATCGGCGCGGAAGCCGAAGGGAAGGGGAGTGATATCCGAAAGGCGTATCTGCTCTTTATGGCATCGTTTCTGTTTTTGCAAAAGATACTGATGCTGCTGGCAATTTTGGGCGGTTATACGCTTTATCTGATGCGGCGGCGCAGAATTAACTGCCGGGCGGCATGGCAGGAACTGGCCTGGCCGGCTGCTGTTGCGGCGGCGTTTTTGTTTTGGCTCCATTATACCAACAGCTGGGATTTGTACTTTATATATAATTATGACCTCAATTACTGGATGCAGGAATTTATGGGCGATGCGCGCATTTTGCAGAACTGGCTTGTTGTCGGGGCGCTGCCGCTGGCGGCGATACTGTCGCTGCACCGCTTTCTGGACAGCCGGAACCTTTACCGCGAGCTTTTGGCCGGGCTGATGTTTTTGGAGTTTATCGGCAAAATGGCGGTCGGGGCGCCGTATGTGCAGTATTTTATTTTCAGCAATCTGGTTTCGGCGCTCATTGCCGCGGATTATGCGGTAGGACAAATCCGGCTGAAAAGGGTTAAACTCCTGCTGCTGGCCGGGGCTGCGGCGGGGATAGTCCTGCTCTGGCGCCATCCGCCGAACACGCAGTTTCCGCGTTATTATCTCGTACAGGATTACATAACCAAAAATTCCCGGGACAACGAGCCGATTATCAATACGGTTTATTTCTTTTTCAACCTTTACGGGCGCAACCCTTCATACTACTGGTTCGGCTACGGCAACGTGGCACAGGCGGCGTATTATCTGTATGGCGTTGACGAGAAGTTTGACCTTAACCGGGCAGTACGCGAAAATATGCCGAAGTTCGTTTATGCCGTTGAGTATATTAACCTGATGGGAGCGTCGAACAAAGATGATTTGCCGGCGTATCGCGAAAATCTTCAAAAAATATGGGAAAAGCTGCCGGAAAAAAAGGAAAGCCGCAGCGACTTTGTCAAACGATGGACGACGGTTTCGTTCGGCCGGCCGGATTATAACTTTCTGAAGGTTCATTATATGCTGACGCCGTATCCGCCGCTGCTGGTGCGGCGCGATCTTGCGGGCGGTGCGGGGATGCAGCCGGCAGGCAGCAAAGGGGTGTTGCCGGCAGGCAGGGCTGAATTCCGGGTAAAAGAATAAAATTAGAACAAAAAATGCAGCGGACTGTGCAAAACTTTGCAGATATTCTTGTCATACATTGCAAATCGGGCATTATGAAACTATGTTAGGATTTATATTACGGAGCTAAACTGATGGTAAAGACCCTTGTTGTGATTCCGGCGCGCTACGGTTCGTCGCGCTTTCCGGGGAAACCGCTGGCCAAGATTGCCGGCAAAGAAATGCTGCTGCGCGTGGTCGATATTGCGCGCAAGGGAACGGCGCATACCGATGCGCGAATCGTGGTCGCGACCGAGGACGAGCGGATTACGGACTTTTGCAAGACGCACGGAATCGAATGCCTGATGACGTCTGATGCCTGCAAGACCGGCTCCGACCGTGTGTGCGAAGCGGTGAAAATCCTTGATATCAAGCCGGAACTGATTATCAATCTGCAGGGGGACAATCCGGTCTGCCCGCCGTGGTTTATCGAAGAGTTGATTAAGGCTTTTGAAGAAGATCCGACGGTGGATTTGGTTACGCCATGCACGGAGCTCAGCTGGGAAGCGCTGGACAAACTGCGCGAAAGCAAAAAGTCGACGCCGTTTTCGGGGACGACCTGCGTGGCAGACAAGGACGGCTATGCGTTGTGGTTTTCCAAGAACATTATTCCGGCCGTGCGCAAAGAAGACGCTTTGCGCGAAAAGGGCGGCAAAAGCCCGGTGCTGCGGCATATCGGCCTGTATGGATATAAATATGATTCTTTATTCAAATTCAAATCTTTAGAAGAAGGAATTTATGAAAAACTTGAAGGTTTGGAACAGCTGCGCTTTTTGGAAAACGGCATGAAAATCAAGATTGCAAAAGTGGATTACCGTCAGTTTGAAGGAATGAGCGGGGTGGATTCGCCCGAAGACGTGAAGAGGGCGGAAGCTCTGTTTGCCAAATACGGCGAGTTTTAGCGAGCTGTTCTTTGAGAGGCAGAAGCTGAAATTTGTAGAAAAAGCTAAGATATTTTTAGGAGACAAAAACAGATGACGACGAGAATAATTATTGCGCGCCACGGAAATAACTTTACCAAAGAACAGACGCCGCTCCGGGTCGGAGCACGGACAGATTTGCCGCTGGTAGAAACAGAGAGGGGGACAAATATCGGCAAATATCTGAAAATGCGTACGCTTATTCCGGCTGTTGTCTTTGCTGCTCCGCTGAAACGGACGACGGAAACTGCGCGTCTGGCGATTGCGGCGCTGGATAAGGATATCCCGCTGGTGACTGACAGCCGCTTTACCGAAATCGACTACGGCCCGGACGAAGGCAAGCCGGAGACGGAAGTTGTAGCGCGCGTAGGGCAGGAAGCTATGGACGCCTGGGAACGCGAGGCGATTGTTCCCGCGGGCTGGAATGTTTCGGTGGACGCCATTATCAAAGCCTGGAAAGATTTTGCAGCAGAAGTTGAACGCGATTATAAAGACAAAACGGTTATGGTGGTCAGCTCCAACGGCATTATTCGCTTTGCGCCGCATCTGACGGGAAATTTTAAGAAATTCAGCGAAGAGTTTGATATAAAAGTCGGTACAGGCGGCGTCTGCATTCTGGAAAAAGAAGACGGCGACGCATATTGGATCGTCAAGGAATGGGGTATTAAGCCGAAAGACAAACTGACTGATGCGGTTAAGTCGCATTGAGGCAGTTGAGCACAGCCTTGTTGCGTTTTGGCGCGAATGGCGTTTGCGGGCTTTTAGTTTTTAATTTATGGAATTGTGAAGAGGTTTCAATTGCGGTGTTTAAAGTAAGCGCTTGATTTGAAACCTCTTTTTTCTTTTTTTGTATCATTTAGTATACATAAGATATATTATGCGACAAGGTGGAGAGAAGACGGGAGGGGGCTTTGTTTCTGTATTTTTGCGGCATTTTTACTGCATTTAAATAAATTGGCGTCTATTATTAGATTGAACAGGAGCAGACTAATGTTTACATCAGCAGATGCCATACAAAAGGACAATAAAGACAACGCCGCCATATCGCAAGACGCGCAGCGGCGCAATGCCGGTCTGGCCGGAAGTGCGAACAATCCGGACGGCGCAGCAACTGCAGAATGTTCGTTTGCAATGTCAGAATATTCGAATACAATGTCAGCGACGGCTGAGCAAAATGTGTTGCAACGGCGTATTCATCTGGCGGCGCATTCGGATTCTGCACCTCAGCCTGTGTCCGGCGGTTCCCGCAGTATGTTTTATTATATGTTTAAATGTATGGTTTTGAAGTATTTTTCGAAAAAAGGACGTGCCAGCCGCAAAGAATATTGGTCTTTTGTATTGTTTACGCTATCGTTGCAAATGCTGGCTTTTTATCTTTTTTATGTCCGGATGGAAGATTTTCCGAATTTGCTGCAAAGTTTGGACATTATCGGAAAAGTTACGCTTATTCCGACAGTTACGGTTATTATCCGCCGGGTGCACGATTTTGGAAAATCCGGATGGTGGCTGTTTGTACCGACGTATAAGATTATTTTGTTTGCGTTTATCAAAGGCGATGAAGGCGCAAACCAATTCGGCGCTCCGGAATAAATCCTGAAATAAATCCTGATGAAATACAGCCAGGAAAGGATTTGGAACAAAATCCTGATTATCCCGAATAAAGCCAGCCGAAGGCAGAACAGCGACATAAGCCGGGCGAAAAACGGGAAGCATAAAAACAATACCGGGCGTAAACCCGGCATTGTCTGTTGAAATATCAGCGAAGATATGGAAAGTCAGATTTCCTCTACGCTTTTAAACGCCTTTTCAATGCTTTGCGGCGGCAATTGGCGGCGGAAAGTTTCCAGCGCGGCAAAATAGCGGCGCAGAAATTCCTTTTTTTGTCCGTCGTGGCCGGCGGTTGAGCGATTCTGTTTGGTGAAATAGAAGTATTCCATATGCAGAATCAAAGCTTGTTTTTCTACAGGGCCGGCCGGTTGTATGCCCCCTGCTCCGTTTTGCGCCGCTTTTACGTCGTCAGCGGCGAAACCGAACGCATGGTTGCAAATGATATTGCTCCCCTTTTGCAATAATGTTTCGGCATAAGCTTCTGAAAACAAATAAAAAGCATTGGCAACGGTCAAAGTTCCGTTCTGGAATGATTCTCCGGCAAGTTTTTTATAATTTTCAGCGGCGGCCGGTGCATGAAGCCCCTCTCCGATGTTTAAAAGCCAGACGGTAAAGTCTGAGTAGTCCAGCCGGAAATCGCTGCCGATGTTCAGATTGTCGACTTCGGCGCTTTGATTCTGGAGGGCTTTTGCCCAGCGGGAACGGCGGTATTCCGGAACACGGAAGACACGTTTCACCTGTTTGGCAAGCGATTGATAAAACAACGTTTTAAATTCGGCGTAAGTGATAACGCCAAGACTGTTGGTAAAAAATGCTAACATAAAGCTTAAGATTTAATAATTATTATTGAAGGCGGTTGTGCCGCCGGTTTGGCAGAATAATACAAAATGTTTGTTTCAAATAGCATCTTGCATATGCAGTGTCAAGGAATTTTTGCGGCAGGCGGTGCGGGAAAACCGCGGGAACAGGCGGCAAAAAACGCTTGATTTTTGCCGCAGGCAGCGGTAAATGTAATTTGGTTTCGGGGAACCGGATTGGTTTCGGGAAACCAGAGCGGCAGAAAAACATTTCAGCAACGGAGGCAGACTGGAACTATGACAACGGCAAAAAGGCGTTTCGGCTTAAAATTGTGGTCGAAAGATTTTATTAAAAACAAGGCGTTTGTGCAGTCGGCGGAAGCGGCGCTTAAAGATGGAAAATTTGATTATCTGGAGCTTTTTGCCCTGCCCGACACGTTTGAAGAAACGCAGGCTGCGGTTAAGGTAGCGTTCGGAGGCGTTTTGGCGGTTATCCATGCGCCGCACGCCGTGCAGAAACTGGATATTTCCAATCCGGAGGAGTTTGAAAGCAACCGGCAGAGGCTCATGTCATCGCAGCAGTTTGCCGATATGCTGGGGGCGGAGATGATTATTCTGCATCCGGGGCTTTGGCGCGGCGAAAAATATCTGGAAGAAAGCATGCGCCAGTTTAAGGCATTCGGCGATGCGCGCCTGACGGTGGAAAACCTGCCGGGATACTGTTCGCAGACCAAGCGCGAGCTGCATGGCATTACGCCCGACGAAATCAGGCGTTTTATCAGCGAAACGGGGGCAAAGTTCTGTCTTGATTTTTCACATGCCATTTGCGGGGCAAATACTTATAACCGCGATATTTATGAGGTATTGTCCGAGTTTGCAGCGCTCAAGCCGGCGATGTATCATCTGTGCGACGGCGATGTTGCAAGCACTTGCGACGACCACAGACACTACGGCGAAGGCAATTATGACCTCCGGCGGCTGGTAACGGAATTTACCGCCGGCAATGCATTGATAACCATGGAAACCGGACACGGCATTCCGACAGACGTCCGCCCGTGGCTTGACGATATTACATATTTACGCAGCCTGTTGCAACCGGAATAGCGGGAACATAACGCCGGAGACGGACGGAAAAGCCCGGAAAATGCCGTTTTTGATGAAACGGCATTTTTTTGTTGTGCCGCGGCGATTTTTGGTGTATACTTCTATATATTGGAGCGAAAAAGCATACGGTACTGAAATGATGCCGGCATCTGAAAACAACGGAGGAAAGAAAAATGGGCTGCTTTTTGCTGAACGAACTGGGAGAAGTGCTGCTGGAGATTAAGTCCGGACTGGGCTTTGGCGCCGACATGCGGCTCGAAGTCAATGAATCGGCGCAATCGGCGGTTCTGCGCAGTGCTGCGGAAAGCTTTGCCATAGATTTTGTTCATGAGGAGTTGATGCTGCCGTTGAAAAGAAACCGCTATCTGTTTGTCGTGGAAAGAAATAATCAGTTTTATGCCATGAACAGCAAACTGGCGAAGGTGGTCTTCGTAGATTAAGGGACAGAAACCGGAAGGAAAAAACATGAAAGCAGATGTTTATACGGGATTTTTGACAGACAAGGTAAAAGTTTTCGGAACCGAACGCAGGGCGAAGCCGTTTGTTTTGCCGGGAAAAGTGCTGCGCCGGGTTACCCCTTTCCTGCTGGCTTCGGCAATGACGCTGACGGCCTGTTCGCCTAAGCAGAATCAGGAAGAAAAAGAAAATAACGGGCAGTACGTTGATTATACGGAAATTTACCATGATGTCGTTGACCGCTACAATCTGACGGAATTGAAAGCAAAAGAGCCGCTGTCGCAAGAGGAAATCAACGAGCTGATTATCCATACCGACGCGCCGGAGCTGAGGGACAGGAATTTTAACCACTGCCCCGAAAACAATGCCAATTTCTGGGAAATCGTCAAAAACGGCATTAACGCGACGAAAGCGGTGCAGAACAGCCCTGCCCTGACTTATAATCAGAAAAAAGAATATCAGATTACGGCTTATAAGATGCTGGCGCAAATCAGCCGCGTCAAGGGAACCAAAGACGAAGTCGATTTGAGCGATTACAATAACTTGAAAGCGTTTCTTTATTTTGAAAAAGTGCTGCGGTACGGCGACAACTATGATGAGGTTTTGCAAAAAAGTGCCGGCTGGATTGACGAACGGGACGAACTTTTCGGGCGATATTACAAGGATTATCAGGCTTTGGTGCGCAAGGCGGCCAAATATCCGGGAGTGAAAAAGTTAGCGCAGGCTCTTTATAACTGCAATGACCGGTTTATGATTTCCTATGCCGACAGCACGAAAGCCAATGCCCTGAGTAAAAAGATGCTGCAAAAATGGCTGCAAAAACAGGAGATTAAAGACGACAGCCTGTGGTATTTTACCTCGGTTAACGAGGATGATTTTGCCAATGCCGTGGCTTATTGGTGTCGGCGCGGAATGAGTGTCGGGCTGAGTCTGGGTGTTGACAGCAGCGGAAATTTATCCGAAGGGGATTTTTCGCCGGTGGGGGCAGTTATTATCCACGAGCTGCAACATGTTATGCAGAAAAAGCCGGCTTCGGCAGAACTTCCCGAAGACAACCGCAAAGGCGATGACAATCTCAGCATTGTATTCAGAGAGAACGGCTATGATGACAATATTTTGTCGGAGCTGGGGCCTACCCTGTGTTCGCTGACTATGGAAGACCGCATTTACAAAGCCGTTAAAGGGATTGAGGCGGATAAAGTTTTGGATTACGGCACGATTGAAACCGGCAGCCGCCGGATAAAAATGGGCGAAGTTGCGGTTTGGTTCGGCGAGATGATGGAAAAATATCCACATCGCAGTATTGACCGGATTGTCGCAGAAGACGAAGTCCTTTCCGGGCTTAACCAATGGGGAATGGACGGAAAGACAAAGGCCTACCGCCGCGGTGACAACGGGCGTTAAACCGGTCAGCCGGAAAGCAGCGCCGGCAGCGAAGAGGGCTATTGCGGAAAAGAATGTAGCAGGCGGCAAAAAAAGTTCCACAAGCGGCAGAATTTTGCTTGCATTTTATTTTATTTGCTTTTATATATCGGTTCTAACGGAGAGATGGCAGAGTGGTCGAATGCGGTTGACTCGAAATCAATTGTACTCTTCACGGGGTACCCAGGGTTCGAATCCCTGTCTCTCCGCCAGTTTAATCAGAAAGACGCTTGGAAACAGCGTCTTTTTTCGTATCCGGCGGAAACAAAGTTACTTTGGCTCTTAAAATTCACCATCTAGAAGTTTCTGTAATTTAGCATTTATAGTGTCATTACTATTAGCAGCCATATTAAGAGCTTTCTAGTAATTAGATGTGAGATATTACGAGCCTCTATAGAAAAAATATCGGTAATGACGTCTCCGTAATAGTATATAATTGTTCTAATATATCGGTTGAATGCCTATATCTTTTAAGTAATTATAGATTCCATCATAGTAGCTTGTGAGTCTTGTGGTATCATGTTCATCTCCTTCAGGAATAAAGATAATCATGCCTTGTCTAGCTCTGGTTAGAAGAACTCTGTAAGCATTTTTGAGATATAATATATTTTCGGCTTTATTTATTTTCATCCATTTTGATCCTGTGAAACTATAATACTCAAAATGATTCTCAACGAAGCGCAGATTTGCATCCCAGCAAACGATTGTCCAATCTAGTTCTAGTCCCTGGATATCAAATTCAGTCGCAGTATCTTCGAGAAAATATGATGATCTAACATCATCATGGCTATTCAAGAACCAATTAGTTGCGTTTACTTTGCTTTGTACCCAAATGCCTGAAGAGCGAAGCCTTCTGGCGCCAGAACTGGCAATGAGTCCGTATCTTTCTGTACCATGAGCCTGAGATTTAACCCATTTTTTTGCCGTTTCTAAGTTACGGGTCATTACTATTGGGTAGTCTTTGCTTACTGATGAATATAAATCTTTTGCTTGCTGTTTATCAATGTCTAGTATTGATTTGATTAATTTTGAAACATTTTCATTTCTGAACGAACGTAGGGATACAGATAAATGCAGTTTTTCTATTGTGGTGCAATTTATTCCATACATTAGTTCATCATTCGAAAGGCCTCTAGTGTATTCACTATCCGTGATATTATTGGAGATGTAGACATCCCAATGTGTAAAATGTTTTCTTATAGATGAGAACCACTCAATCAATCCGGCTTCACCAGTGTTTATTTCCTGCCCTCCACCTATAAGGCAAATAATGACAGCCCAATCTTGGTGTCTATCCATCACACTTATTAAGAATTCTGGCTCTGACATATTAAAATTAGATTTACCCTTTTTGCGTGCCATAAAATTTGTGAGCATGTCTTCAGTCCAAGCTCTTTGGGCTTCGTCAAATATAGCAACCTTCTCATTGGGAGGAAGATAGTTTTTCATTGCATCATCGCGAAAATGGTGAATATTTTGAATGAATGCCTTTGCTTTGATTAGTGCTTCAGACTTTTTTGTTTTGAATTGGCTGTTTTCATCGCGAGCCAAGGCTTCTTGCAATACTTCAACCAAGGGTTGATTGCCAGACAGAAAAACGGCGTGTTCATTTTCATCAAATTTATGGCGTTCATTAGCGATATTTAATCCTGCTAGAGTTTTTCCAGCTCCAGGTACTCCTGTAATGAAGCAGATAGACTTTTTATTCTCACGTTTACTCTTCTCAATAATCTCATTTATAGCTTTAGTTGTTAGACTGAGATTAACTGCACTAGCATCATTCCTAGAAATGTCTGTAACGTTATGTTTCCGATAAAGAGCTTGAGCGGCCTCTATAATTGTAGGGGTTGGAGAATACGGAGAGTTTATCCATTCAAGTGGATCAAAATCATCCTCTTTATGTTTAGCAGATATCAATTTAAATGCTTCAGAAAGATTGTCAGCATTGCATTTGACAACTTTTAATATACCATCTTTTAGATACCCATTGTCAAACTCATTATTATTGGGAGCTTTAGTGGATATTAGAACAGGGACCAATAGTTTATTGTGACTTGATTTGTGAAAGTTCTTTAAATCAAGGGCATAATCAACTACTTGATCAATGGCGAATTTGGAGTAATCTTTTGCTCCAACTTTAAATTCCAGAAGGAATACAATGCCATCTAGAATATATATAGCATCTACTCTTTTCCCCATACGTGGAATGGTGTATTCAAAAACAATGTGGCCTTTGTTATTCTCCATAAAAACGCTTTTGAGGATTCGTATTTCTTCAATCCATGCATTTTTTTGTAGGTCTTCTAGACTAAAGGGATTTTTTGCGACAAGTTCGCCTAATATCTCACTTTCTGTTTGTTTAAGAAAAGCGTCTACAGAGTTTGAATAAAATGCCATAATTTATCCTTTTTAGTATTTATAAAGCTAATAAACTTTATAACTTTGTTTATAATAAGTCAAATTTATTATGAGACATACACTAACTAAAGCCTCTATTAATGAGGGTTTGGCTTGTAACGAAGTCAAGTCGGATTAACGACGATTATTGAAAATACTAACTAGGGATCCAGAGCCTTCTGTTTTTCGGGGACCAATATTGGGAGTACCCAATGAGAAGCTCTTTTTTTTCGCTGATTTTTATCTGATCTCTGTACGGAAGAATAACACTTTAGTTGTTGCTGTAGCATTTTTGAGGGAAAAATAGCCAAGATAGGTTGACTTCTGGAACAGTCAACAAATTACAAAAGATTTAGTTTGATTTTGCAAAAATAGTGATGGTGCACTTTTTTTATACGATTAGTTATATGGTGGAGAATAGAATATGGTTAGAAATGATTTGCCAGATTTATTGTATGAAATTATTAAGTCTTTGGGAGGAAAAGCTTCTATGACGAATATACTCCGTGAATTCTTGAAGCTTTATGCGAGTAAATTAAATCCTTCTGAAAATATGTTTTATACATGGAATTATGATATTCGTTGGACTGTTACAGAACTGAGAAGAGACGGTAGAATAAAACCAGCACATTTGAAAGAAAATCCAGGGGAACTAGTGGATGAAAGTCCGAAAGGAATTTGGGAAATTATTTAATCATTGCTCTTTCGTATGCTGAATACCTTAGGATTTACTACACAGCCAGTTTGATTAGAAAGACGCCTGATATCGGAAGGTATTCGATAACGGCGTTTTTTTGTGTTTCAAATTTTTGTCTTTCAAAAGCCTTTATTTTTTGCGGATTTGAATCAAAAAAACACAGGCGCAACGGCCTGTGTTTTAGCGAAACGGGAAAATCCCGAAATCAAGCGGCGTCCAACCGCTGAGATAACGGATACGGCTGGAACAAAAAACAGCAGAATTTCCGGTCAGAACTTTCTGATGCCGTCGATTTCGGCATAGACGGTTTCCGCGTCAAGTTCCTTTTGCGCTTTCAGCTTTTTCTGCGTCAGGCGCCAGCGCGAAGCGTTCAGCTTTTTGAGTTCCTTGCCGTTGCAGTCATACAACGTGCAGGCAGGACTTTTTCCGCCGGTTACGGCAAAATAAAACTCTTCGCCGGGCGCTTTGGCGTCTTTTATCAGCCAATACCTGCGTCCTTCAGCCATCTCCGGAGAAGTCCAGAGTTTTTTGCCGCCATAGGTGCGCACTTCCCACACTCCGGTATCAAGGCGCAGGAAAAGCAGTTTCAGCCCCTGATAAGAGGATTTGACGGCGCATGTTTCGTCCTGTGCCGGAAAGTACCAGGTACTTGTTTTGTAATTCGTTCCCATGTACACGACTTCTTCGCGCGGCATACGGGTAAAAGTTTCGAACTCGCCGTTTCCAATCGGGTCGCCGTCGTGCTTATAGGCTTCCACCTTAAGGTCGCTGACGCGGCAGATGATAACGTTGTCGTCGGCGGTTATGGACGTATAGCGGGCCGGCGTGACGATAACACGACTATCGTCCGGATTGGGCGCTTTTTCCCTGACGCCGAGCAAAATGCCGTCCGAGCCGTCATCGGGTGCGGTGAAGGTTACAAGACTGCCGTGCAAGGGCTTTTCTTCGGATTTGAAACCGCAGCTTGTGGCGATGAATGCCAATGCGCATATCATCAGCCCATAAAATAATTTTTTCATAATTTGACATTTTTAATGGTGAATAAAAATTTATTGTCGGTACTGATTATAAGAGGAAGATTTTATTTTGCAACATAAATATGTACAAAAAGGACAAAAATAACCATGGGCGATGAAGGCGGAAGTATTTGACAACAGGTCATGAAGGCTGACCAGCAATAGATGATGAAAGCAGGCCAACAACAATAAACGACTGGAGCGGAAGTATTTAGCAACAGGCGGTAAAAGCAGGTACGGCCGGGGAGAAATTCGGGTATTCGGGCTGTTTAAACAAAATCTCCCGCTTAAGCTGTAAACCTAAGCGGGAGATTGGCGCAGGAGCGCTCCGGGCGGGAAGCTCCGGCGGCGGGAAAACGGCTATTCCGTTTCCAGCCTGTCAATGCGTGCGACGTGCAGACCGCCGAGTTCGCCGATTTCTTCCAAACGGCGATGCAGCCTCCACCAACCGAGCCAGCTTAACGTTTTGACAAACCTGCCGTCGACCTGTTTGATGTCCATGCCCCAGCCTTGCGGAACGACAAGAAAATCATAGCCGCGGCTCTGGTCATAAACGAGCCAGCTTTCTTTGGGGACGTCGGTCAAAGCGGCGGCAGTACTGTCCGTGGACGGAATCAGGAATGTCCAGAAATCGCCGTTGTCTTCACCGACGGCGGTTCCGTACGGCGTTCGGCAGACGACGGCATTGTCGTCGGCATCCAGCGTTTCGCCGCAGGCAATCCGGGAGGCATAGCGGCTTTCGCCGACGCACAGGCCGGTAACCAGCTTTTTCTTTTTGCCAAGCCAGGCGAAGCTTCTTACATTCCCTTCCGGCCGACGGTAGAAAATCTTTTCGGTTTCTTTGTCGGCCAGATTGTAAACGTTGACTTCAAATTTTGAACTGAAAATCAACGTGTTGTTGAGGTAAGAAACGTGGCACGGACGCAACGGGCCGACGGGTTTGCCGCTGCCGTAGACGTAAACGTACATGCCGTAGCGTTCCAGACACTGCAGGAAATCTCCGCTGTCGATGACGTAGTCAAACTCTTCGTAAAACAGCGGTTCGCCGTCCAGCCGGTAAACCATTCCCCGGTGTTTCGGCGAATAGCAGACGAGAACGTCTTTGAGCGGGACGATTTCTTCGGCATAGGCCGGAATGAGAACTTTCCCGTCTTCGTCGGTAACGCCGGCCAGCTGTGTCTTCGGGTCGGTGAATGCGTATAATCCCGTGTCGCCAAGAGCAGTTACACGCGGACTGCACGAGGCCAATACAACGCAGGCCATAATCAAAATCATGGCAAAAGCATCTTTTTTCATAATAATTGGTATAAAATTAGTTAAAAAAATAGAATATCGCGGCGGAGTATAGATATGGTACAAAATTTTGTCAACATGAATCGCGTTCGCGGCGGTATGTAACGACGGCATGCGGGGAAAGCGATAGCGAAAGATGGCGCGGAAAAAACGGGGTGGAGCGTTTTTGCAAAAGCCGGACTTGCAGCAGCATATAGCAGCGGAGCGGGGAAGAGGCCGGGCTGCAGATGGTGCGGGAGATGCCGGAGCGGCAAAGAGAAAGGAAACGAGGCGAAACCGGAGTATGCGCCGGGATTAAGCCGATATTAAGAATTGGCGGATATGATACTGTTAATAAAAAATATTCTACCGGAGGCGCAATGATTACGATTGGGATAATGACGGGAAATTCGCTTGATGCGGCAGATGTGGTGATGACGGAGTTTTCCGGCGCCGGAAGCATCCATGACATTGCCGGCGTGTCGGTTCCCTACCCTGCGGCGCTGCGGCAGGATATGCTTGATTTGCGGGAAGAAATTATCGCCCTCGGATCGGATATGGACAAGGCGGCAAAGCTGCCGAAATTCCGCCCGGCACTTAAAACTTATACCGAACTGCTGGCCGGAGCCGTGGAGGAACTACTGGCGAAAAGCGGCGTGCCGCGGGAAAACGTGGCGGCCATCGGGTTGCACGGACAGTCGACGGGTGAACATAATCCGCCCTCTTCGGCCGGCGGCGGCGAGCCGTTTACGACACAGATGTTTGACGCGGCGGGGCTGGCGAAAAAGGCCGGGATTCCTGTGGTTTACGATTTTCGTTCCGACGATATTTTCAACGGCGGCGAAGGTGCGCCTTTGGCGCCGGTGCACAATTTGCACCTCAGTTACGCCCTTTCCAGGCGCGGAATGTTTCCGGTTTGTTTTATCAACGGGGGAAATACTGCCAATCTGGCGCTGGTCAGCAGCGGCGCGACCCTGCGCAAAAAAGTCTGCGGCTATGACTGCGGGCCGTTCAACCACTATGCGGATATGCTGGCAAAGGCTTTTTACGGTGCCGATTTTGACGAAGACGGCAAACTGGCGGCAGGCGGACACATTAACAGCATGCTGCTGAAAGATTTGTATGATGAGGCGGCGGTTACGGCGGACGGCGACAATTTTTTGGATATCGTGCCGCCGAAATCGTCAGGGCCGCATTTGTATCGTATGGCCGAGCGGCTTAAAAACTATCCGCTGGCGGAACAGGATATTTTGCGCACGGTGGAATATTTTGCGGCCTATACGGTGTTTATGGGGTTGAGATTTCTGCCGAAAGAGCTTGATTTTCCACGCTATTTTCTGATGTTTGGCGGCGGGTGGCGCAATCCGCTGATTTACCGCGACTTTATCAGCCTGCTGACCGGGCGAGGGTTGCTTTTGCCCGAACATATCGCGGCGGCGGAAAATATCCGCAAGAGATTTCGCGGCGAAAAGTTCTTTGCGGCGATGCTGGACGATTACGGCATCAGCGGACAATATACGGAGGCGCGGATTATGGCCGATATGGCGCGGTGTTTTCTGGAAGGGAAAAAGTTTACCGCGCCGGAAATTACCGGCTGCCGCAAAGGCGCAGTGTGCGGGATTCTCTGCAAACCGGGCGAGAATACCCGGCGGCGCGGACGGGGCTTTACCTTTTCACGGGCGGCAAAAGGCTGGCAAAAAGCTCTGAAACCTGACGAAAAAGCGTAAACGGCAGATAAATAAGGTACCGGGTATAGAGAGCAGAACAGGCAGCGCTCCGGCAGGAAGTGATGGCGCGGCACTGGAGGCAGATATTGTTCGGAGAGGCAAATCTTATGACGATGCGGCAGCGGAACAGATTTGTTCGCAAAGCGCGGCGGCAGAAGTGATTTTGACCGGGTTTTCGCGCATTTTTTCGGTATAGGCGGCACGTCCGGCATAAACCTTATCCAACATCGGGAGCAGAATTTCAGGATCAGCGATATCTTCGTCGCGGATGATTTCAGCGTAGCCTTTGTCAACAAAGCTTTGGGCATTCAGGCTCTGTTCGCCGCGGGAAGACGCAGCCGGCAGCGGCACCAGAATCATCGGCTTATACAGGCTCGCCAATTCAAAAATAGAGTTGGAGCCGGCGCGCGAAACGACAATATCGGCAAGCGCCATCAGGTCTTTCAGCTCCGTATCGACATATTCGTACTGGACATAGCCCCTGCCCTGCAATTCAGGATTAAAGCCGTTTTTGCCGGCGATGTGTATCAGCTGGTATTTAGCGAGGATTTGCGGCAGATTCCGGGCGACGGCTTCGTTCAGGCTGCGGGCGCCGAGGCTGCCGCCGATGACCATAACCGTCGGTCTGGAAGGGTCCAGCCCGGCAAATGCGGCGCCTTTTTCTCGGCTGCCGTTAAACAGGCGGTCGGACAATACGGGGCCGACGCAGGATACTTTTCCTTTTCGGGAAACGGACTGCACCGTTTCGGGAAAGGTCGTAAAGAACGTGCCGACGAACGGGAGGCTCAGCTTGTTGGCCAGTCCGGGCGTTATGTCCGACTCATGCATAAAAATGCGTTTGCGGTTCACGAAGCCGCCGACCACAACCGGAAACGACACAAAGCCGCCTTTGGAAAAGATGATGTCTGGATTGATTTTGCGCACCAGCCAGCATGCCTGCAGGCAGCCGAGCGGTATTTTTGCCATATCGAGAAAATTCTGCCAGGAAAAATAGCGCCGCAGCTTGCCGGTTAAAATGCCGTAGTAGCGGACTTCGGAAAAGCGGGAGACAAGTTCCTGCTCCATGCCGCCTTTGGAGCCGATGTACGATACCTGCCATCCCTGTTCAAGAAACCAGGGAATCAGCGCAAGATTCAGAGTTACGTGCCCGGCCGAGCCGCCGCCGGTAAAAACGATGCGGCGCGATTTGGCGGAGGCGCCGGGGTTAAAGGAAGATTGCGCGTTGTTTGAGGAATCAGACATTTTTTTCTCCTGCGGGTTCAGTTGCGGCGTTTACTGCCGGTGTTTCGGTTTGAGCGTTTGTTGCCAATGTATCGGTTGGAACGGCTGTTACCGATGTTTCGGTTTGAGCGATTGTGTCCGGTGTGTCTGCTATAGCGGCTGCGGCAGACGTTTTGGCTGCCGTTACGGCTTCGGCCGGGGCGGTTAAAAGCAAATCATTGTCGTTCAGGGCGAGCGCAATGGTTTTGCCGGTTTTGGCGCCGAGCTTTTTCATATTTTCAGCCTGCGACAATGCGGAGCCGCGCCCGGAAAGCTTGGTCATGGCATTGTTATAAGCGTTGGAAGCCTGATTTAAGCCGCGTTCGATGGCTTTCATATCCTCAACGAAAGCTGCGAGCTTGTCATAAATCTTGCCGCCGAGTTCGGCTATTTTCTGCACGTTCTGGTTCTGGCTGTCTATCCGCCAGAGGTTTTCCACCGTGCGCAAAACCGGCATCAGCGAAAGCGGCGTCGCCAAAATGACGTTGCGGCGGTATGCATAATCGTACAGGTTGTTATCGGCCTCAAGCGCCGCGACATAGGCGCTTTCTACCGGAATAAACATAATGACGTAATTCAGAGTGCGCCCTTTAAGCAGCTTCTGGTATTCCTTGGCGGACAGTTCGTCGATATGCGCTTTGATGCAGGCGAGGTTTTTTTGCAGGAATTTTTGCTGTGTTTCCGCTTTGTCGGCGTTGACGGCTTCGAGATAATCATTAAGAGAAACTTTGGAATCGACGATAATATCGCGGTTTTCCGGCAAATGGATAATAACATCCGGGCGGTAAAGCCGTTTGTCTTCGTCATAATACGCTTCCTGCGTGTCGTAATCCTGCCCTTTGCGCAGACCGGAACTTTCCAAAAGCCTGTCAAGCTGGAATTCCCCCCAGTTGCCCTGTGCCTTTTTGTTGCCTTTAAGCGCTTCGGTCAGGCTCTGGGCGTCTTTGCTGAGATTTTGGTTCAGCGCCATCAGGTTCATCAGCTGGGTATCAAGGCTGGACTTGCTTTTTATGCTTTCTTCCCGGGCGCTGGCAACTTCCGTCTTAAAAGCCTTAAGCTGCTCGGCAAACGGCGACAGCAGCGCCGAAAGCGCGGTTTTCTGCTCGGCGGAAAAAGACTCGTGCTGAGCTTTGATGATTTCGTTGGAAATGTCCTTAAATTTCAGCGTCAGTTCTTCTTTTATCTTTTCCAGATAGCGGATTTTTTCAGCCATCGCTTCTTCCCGGGCGGCGGCAGCGGCTTTTTGCGCACTTAAATCCCGTTCCAGCCCGGTAACGGCGTTCTGAAGCGCTATTTTTTCCGATTCGGCTTTTGCCGCGCCGGAAATAACGTCGGCAAATTTAGACTCGGTAACGGCGTGTTTGAGCTGTAACTCGCTGTATTTACCGTAAATATCATTATACTCCGCGGCCTTGTGCAGCAGGCGGACGCGGCAGACTACGGCATAATAAAGGCAGAAAAAGAGCAAAAACGCCAAAACGGCATATCCGTAAGCCGGATTTTCCATCAAAATCATGGTCGGACTTTCAAAAATTACACTGCGGATACTATAATTTTTTTTATTTTGTTTGACAATTCTTTTAGCGGAGTTTTACCTTTATTTATTAACAAATCCGAAAAAATATCACCTTTTGATTTGAAACATATACAAACTTATATAAAATCAATATAAAAAGTTATATGAACCGATAAACTATTTCTGCGATAGATAATACAATAATAAATAAAAAAGTATTGCATTTCTTTCCGGGTTGTTATAGTATATGTATAGAAAACAAGACGATACAATTGTTGGTTGTGTAAAATCCATTAACGGTTGTGTTTAACTTTAACCCCTGGAAAAGAAAGGAGCGCAAATGAGGGGCTTAGCCAACGAATGCGGTTCAAGAAACTCTTTCGGCTACTATGACGCGAGCGCAAAAGAGATTATTTTGAAACGCCCCTGTTTGAAAAAGCAGGATTTGGAAGAGGCATACCTGTGGCTGGATAACAGCCTGGAACTGCGAAAGTTCTCCATCGGCATCGGCTCCGTCGAAGTTTTTGTCGCAGACGGCAATATCGGCGGACTTTATACGACGGCGCGCGGGATGCTCAAAAACTCTATGATGAAAAACAAATATTCCGATGCGGAAATGCTCAGAAATATGCTGTTGCGGCTGAAAAAGAAAGAAAAGCTCAGAAATCTGGCCGTCAAGTGTTTTATCTTTGATGACGACCCGGTACTGTTTGAGCTGCTGCTGGATACGATAAGAGGGCTTGGCAGCCTGGTCTATCTGGATTTGACGGGATGTTATTTTTCCGACGAACAGCTTGCCGATTTAGCCGACGTCATATCCAAAACGAAAATTGCACATCTGGTATGGCCGGAACCGAGAATGGACAAGATGGTTCTCGGCAAGGTGATGCGGATTTTGGAAATCAACAGGTCGCTGGTGGTTCTTTCCGGCGTACCGATGGAAATGCAGAAACTTGCCAAAAACAACCGGGAAAACCTGTTTGCCTTGGGGAAACGCCCGAGCATGATGAGTGAAGAAGAAGAGATGATTATTCGGGAATACGGTAATTCCATTCAGTTGGCAATCGCTTACGAAAAGGAGAAACTGTATAATCTTGAACAAACTTTTATGGCAATACTGGCCGAACCTAAGAGGTTTGCGGTTACTGCCGTCGGGCAGCCTTAATCGTTGACTCAGCGTCCAAAGCGTAAAGCTTTTCGGCTCCGCTATAGCCGGTAGGTAATGTAAAAAAATCCGTTGTGTATGGTTGCAACGGATTTTTTGTTTTTAAATTTTGTCTTGTTTTCTTTAGAATTAAAAAGCTGATATTCTCGTTATGAATATTTGTCAATATATTCACCGCAATGAATAAAGCTAACAACACACTGTATTTAATTATTTATTCTTTTGTAATGCATTTTGCAAATTAAATAAAATTAAAAAATAGGAATAATATGCTTTTAAAATATCCGTAGTGGTGATAACAGTTGGGAGGGGGGATTTTTGAAAACAGACCGATGTTGGCGGCAATAGCCGGGTAATTGTCGGAGGTATTGGGAATAGAATGAGATATGCCTAGAATAAGGCAAGGCATACATTAGTCAGGCTTACTGAGCAGCCTGAAACATATTGGTAAAAATGCAAAAGTAAAATCAGGATAATGAAACAACGGCGATTTTACTGACGACATGTCCGGAAATTTCCAGCTCCGCAGCGGTTACTGCATATTCGGGCAGATAAGCCTGATTATCGCATAAAACCGCAACTCTGCCGTCGGAGAGCGTTTGCAGGCGGCGCAGGACTTCCCTGCCCTGGCGTTGCAGCAGATATATGCCGTCGGCGCCTTTGGTCTGGCAGGGACGGACAACGGCAATGTCGCCGGAAATCAATGTCGGCGCCATATTATTATCCCTAACCGCCATTGTGCGGCTGTCTGCGGGCAGATTGAGCGGCAATGACAGCGGCGAAACGTTGTCTTTTTCCTCAGCGATGAGCTTGTCCAGCGGACATTGCAGAATTGCGGCAATAGCGGCGGCGGTTTCTGCTTTCATATCTACCTGCCCGTTTTCGATTTTGGTAAGGTTGCCTTGGGACATATTGAGCTTTTGCGCCAGTTCGGCAACGGTTATACCGAGAGATTTACGAATTTGTTTGATGTTATTGAGCATGGCGTTATTCGGAAATCCGCTCCATAGCGCATTTGTTTTCAACGATTACCGGCTTGGGGGCAATTTGTTTGCGGTTTATCAGATCGACAATTCCGGCGTCAAGATCCTTGCGGTAGCGCTTGCCGGTATCCGGATTCTTTTTATACATGCAGTAAGCGGAAACGACGGTATCATTTTCATACGTCAGTTCGTATACAAGCTCACCACTTTCATCGTAGAGGCGGGACGGTCCGTTAAGGCGGCCGTTGATATAAATCCCCTGCCCCTGCATATAGCCGTTTTGATAGTAATATTTGGCGACGCCTTCCCGTTTTCCGGCTGTATACGGGACGACGGTTTCTTCTTTTCCGGTTTTATAATAGGTTTTGGCAACACCGTCCAGCTTACCGCCTTTATAGGGCTTTTCAGCCAATATGCCGCCGCTGATATAGTAGGAAACGGCGGTTCCGTTCAAGACGCCGTCTTTGAGCGGATAAGTGCGAATTAGTTCATCTTCGCGGTATTTGCGCATTTCGCCGTTTATCGGAGAGCCGTCGTGGTCGGTGCAGAAAGTAACACGGTCTTCTTTGCGAACGTAACAACGGACATCATCCGGGATAATATACACGCCGTCAGCCGGTTGGGCGGCGGTCGGAGCCGGTTCCGGAGCAGAAACATCTGCCGCAGCGAGGATATCATCTTCTGCGGCCATTCCTGCCGGAAAGGCAGTCGCTTCAGCAGGAGAACCTGAAAAGTCCGTCGCGGCACAGCCCGGCGCGGCAACACACACGGCAGCCACGGCCAGAGACAAAACATGGGGCAGAGATAATTTTTTCATTCGGCACCTCGTCTGCTGATTAATTTTATATCAGTGTAACGGTGGAAGTTTAAGATTTGTTTAACGGAAAATATATGCGGTATACCGTAACAGAAATTGAGGTGGAATGAATAATGGAACAAAATCGGCTATGTGGCATATAAAAGGTTATGCGGTATAAACAAAACGCCTCCGAAATGTATCGGAAGCGTTTCTGTTGGTTAAGAGTATGCTGGTCTGGTTTTGTGATAGGCAGACGTTTACAATAAGAGGAATTGCGGATTTCCATTTTCATCATGTCCGCTGATAATCATATCTACCTCCGTTCTCCAGATAAATCCGCTTGTAAATTTTTCGTAAAATTCCCGGATTTCCTGAGCTGATTTTTCTTTGGCAAAAAAATCTTTTTGACGCTCAATCAGTGTTTCCAGATTTTTTACTGCAGGAAAGCGATAAATTACCTTAGGATTGCCGTCAACGCTCCATATTTCGCGTTCATAAGGAGAGGCTTTAGCATTACTTAACACACACAAGCAGCTTCCTTTTTCCAAAAAGATTTCCTGCATTTCCTTACACGCAAAAGACTGCCAATGCCTAATATTATCCTCATTAAGACCATCTAAAGACATATTAAACTTATGTCCCAGATATCCCGGAGCGAGGAAAGCAGTCCTGAAAGTATCAAAGATATTTTTTATCCAAGGATCTTTCTCATATTCTTCTATTTTCGGCGGCGTTGTAGTGCCTTCATGCTTTTTGATAAAATCGGCAACCTTTTCATAATCTTCGCTGAGCAAAAAGCCATCAATCCTTAGTTTGAACGGCTTGTTTTCGCAATTTGCCAATAATTGCCGCTTAGAAAAGACCGTTTGTTTCTCGGTAGATTTTTCTCTTTTTTTGCAATCCAGAGCTTCAACATATTGCATAGCTAATAATTCGGCATAGTCCTTATAGAGGAATTCAACGACAAAACCCTCACACTGGCAAGTGTTGAAGCTTTTGCCGTCATCTTTCGTTTTGTCATATACTCTACGCCAATACACGGCATCGTATATCTTGAAAGATTCTGTGGAAAAATTCGAGCTTATGACTTCAATGTTATCAGGACATTTAATCAATATTCCGAATTTCTTGTTGTTTGAGAAGTAAATGGCTCTTCCATCAGGCAATATCCAAAGCCACAAGAGGATTCCTTTATCCATGAAATCATTCACCAGAATAGGAAAATTGTCCGTTTTTTCCAATGAAGGGATTACCGACTTAAAACGGTATACCATTAACTCTTTGACATACTCTTTGGTTTGTAATAATAGATTTTCCATAACACAAAAATTTAAGTTAATAAAATAATTAAAGTTTGTGCACCATGTAACATCAAAAATGACAAATGTCAAGTTTTTTTGACAAAAATACAGGCCGATGACATGGCTATGACCGGACGGAAATGCGTTTGCGTATGGCGGAATTTAAAAGCGGGCAAAGGCGGAAGCTGACGGACGGATATCCAGTCGGCGATAGCCGGAGCGGCCAGGGCGTCGGCGGAAGATGAGGCGAAAACGACGTTTGGATAAGCAGAAACACGGTGCCAAAGCACCGTGTTTCCGGTCAGATGAAGGTCTGAGAGCCTGGCGGAGCCGCCTTCAAACCTCGCCTTTGGGGCGGGGAGGTTCGGCGGGAACCGGCCGAGTTATTTTCAGGCTTCGTTTTTATGCGGCATTTCTGCCTCTTTTGCCAAAGCGGCAACGGCTTCAGCAAGAGGCATAATTTCCTGCTTTTCCGAACCCAGGCGGCGGATTGTTACCGTCTTGTCCGCCTCTTCCTTGGCACCGACAACCATAATGACCGGGATTTTCTCGACCGAGTGTTCGCGAATCTTATAGTTGATTTTTTCGTTGCGGAGGTCAGTTTTGGCAGTTAAGCCGGCGGCACGCAAAGTTTTGGCGACTTCTTCGGCGTAATTGTCGAACGCGGAGGTTACCGGCATAACGACGACCTGTTCCGGCGACAGCCACAACGGCAGCTTACCGGCGTGATGCTCAATCAGAATGCCGAGGAACCGTTCAATGGAGCCGAACAGTGCGCGGTGCAGCATAACCGGCTGGTGCTTTTCGCCGTCTTCGCCGATATAGGAAATGTCAAAACGCTGCGGCAGGTTCATGTCGACCTGAATTGTGCCGCACTGCCATTCGCGGCCGATGGCGTCGCGGAGGATGAATTCCAGCTTCGGACCGTAGAAAGCGCCCTCGCCTTCGTTGATTTCATACTCGTAGCCGTGCTTTTCCAATGCGCTCGCCAGCGACTTTTCGGAAATATCCCAGATTTCGTCGGAACCGATACGCTTTTCCGGACGGGTCGAGAGATAAATCTTTATCTTGTCAAAACCGAAGTCCTTATAGATATCAAAAATCAGCTTCATCGTCGTGATGCATTCTTCTTCCATCTGTTCGGGCGTGCAGAAGATGTGCGCATCGTCCTGCGTGAACTCGCGCACCCGCATTAAGCCCATCAGGGCGCCGGAAGCTTCATAACGGTTGACTTTGCCGAACTCCGCCATACGCAACGGCAGGTCGCGATAGCTCTTAATCCCCTGTTTGTAGACCAGCAGGCCGCCGGGGCAGTTCATCGGCTTAATGCAGAACCATTTGCCGTCCTCGGTCTGGCCGGAGTAGTTGTGAGCGCCGTATTTTTCCCAGTGGCCGGAGGTTTCCCACAGGCAGCGGTCCATAATGCGCGGGGTCGAAACCTCTTCATAGCCGTTGTGTTCCTGACGGTTGCGCATATATTCAATCAGCCTGCGGTAGATTTTATAGCCTTTGTCGTGCCAGAAAACCGCGCCGGGCGCATATTCGGGTTCAAAATGGAATAAATCCATTTCCTTGCCAAGCTTGCGATGGTCGCGTTTGGCGGCCTCTTCTATGCGGTGCAGATATTCTTCAAGGTCTTTTTTGTCTGCCCACGCCGTCGCGTAAATACGCTGCAGCATTTCGTTGTTCGAATCGCCGCGCCAGTATGCACCGGCAACTTTCATCAGCTTGAAGGCATTGCCGATATGTCCGGTTGAAGGAACGTGCGGTCCGCGGCAGAGGTCAACGTAATCCCCCTGGCGGTAAAGCGAAATTTCCGCGTCCGCCGGCAGGTCTTCGATAATTTCAACCTTGTAATGTTCGCCGCGCGACTTAAACAGCGCAACGGCATCTTCGCGGCTGACGACTTCGCGGGTGATTTTTTCGTCGCGTTTGACGATTTCGTGCATTTTTTCTTCAATCTTGGCAAAATCTTCAGTCGTGAAAGGCTCTTTGCGCGAGAAGTCGTAATAGAAACCGTCTTCAATGAACGGGCCAATCGTTACCTGAACGTCCGGCCACAGCTCCTTAACGGCTTCGGACATAACGTGCGAACAGGAGTGGCGCAGAATTTCAAGCCCGTGCTTGTCTTTGGCGGTGATAATTTTTACTTTGGCGTTGGTAGTGAGCGGGGTAGTGAGATCTTTTAACGTGCCGTCAATTTCTACGGCCAATGCGGCTTTCGCCAGATTATGACTTATCTGATTTGCGAGTTCAAAGCCCGAAATTCCGGCCTCGACCTCTTTTATGCTGCCGTCCGGCAGTTCAATCTTAATCATATTATACCCCTTTGGTTTAAGTTTGTTGTCCGACCGGCGCCGCCTGACGCCAAGCCGGGATTTTGTTTCGTTCACTACCGTCTGCCGCGTTGGGACGGAAACTGTGCGCAGGCCGGAATTTCCTCCGGTCAGCGCAGCGGACTCTCCGCCAAAGCGCGATAGACGTCAAGCGTTTTATCACACATTATTTGTTTTGTAAAGTTTTCTTTTACAAAATTACGGGCGGCAGAGGCAATTTTTTTGCGTTCGTCCGCCGGAAGGTTTAATGCCCACTCAAGTTTTCGGCTCAGGTCGTCCGCATCACCAGAGACGAAATGGCGGCCGGTAACGCCGTCTTTAAGGTTATCCAGCGAGCCGCCGATGTTTGAAGCGAGCACGATTTTTCCCATTGCTTCGCCCTCGGCGGCAATGCGCCCGAAGGCTTCCGGCTCAACCGAGGCGGAGACGACAATGTCGCAGGCTTTCATCAGCGCCGGAACGTCGTCGGTGTGGCGGATAAAGGTAAAGTCGCCGTCCATGCCGTGGGCGCGGATTTGGGCGGCAAGGCTTTCGGTGTATTTGACGCGCCCCTGGTCATCGCCGGTGAAAATACAGTGAAAATCGCCGCGAGCCTTCAATTTGGACAAAGCTTCAATCAGCAGCCACTGCCCTTTCCAGTGCGTCAGGCGGCCGATGAGGAGAATCAGCTGCTTGTCAGTCGGCAGGTCGTATTGTTCAATCACGGATTTCATCCGCTCAGCACTGACGGCTTCGGGGTTAAACTTCTCCATATCCACGCAGCGGTGAATAAACACAAGCTTATTTTCCGGGGTATGGTAATTTTCCAGAACATGGCGTTTGATATGCGAAGAAATGACAATCACTTTTTCGCCCAGGGTCATGACGCGGTTATATATTTTTTTGATGCCGCCGGGACCCAGGCCGTAAGTGCCGTGGAAGGTTGTCATATAATGCACGCCGGCTTTTTTCGCGGCGAGATATGCGCTCCAGGCCGGGGCGCGGGAACGGGCATGGACGATGTTAATCCCCTCTTTTTTGATTATTTCCGCGAGCCTGGAGGCGTTTTTAAAGATTGTAAACGGGTTTTTGCTCTTAAGCGGCAGGGTAAAGTGTTTGACGCCGAGGCGTTCGAGGCTGTATTCAAGCCGTCCGCCCTGCGAGGCGACATAAGTGCGGTATCCGTGCTGCACCAAAGCTTCGGCAATCTGCACCGTTCCAAGTTCAACCCCGCCCTGCCCCAGTTCGGGCAAAACCTGCAGCACGACCGGTTCAACGGAGCCGCGGGGCGCGGACGTATTCCGCGCAGCAGAGGAGCCGGAGGGCAGCAGCGCGTTTTGAACTGCGGCGCCGGAGGGGCGAGATGCTGAAACGGACGCCTTTCCCGAATTCTCCGCTGCGGGAGAAGCAAAGGCGGGAGTACCGCCGACAGCGTCCGGGCGGTTATTTTCCGTGTTTTTTACTTTATCTTTACTCATTTGTCGTATATATTCCCATTAACGTTAATCTGTTTGGCGAGGTTCAGATGTCAGAATCTTTTTACACCTATAAATGCGGGCATACCGCAAAGTATGAATACATTAAGCCGGACGGCGCAAAAACTCAAAGCTTTACGCTGGTTTATGCACATGGATTTTGCTCCGATCCCTACGGGCGCAAACCGGAAGAAATCAGGAAATGGTGCATTGAGAACGGCATAGGCTTTTTCCGTTACGAAATCGCGGGGCACGGCTCCGATGCGGCAAGGTTTGAAGAAACGACGATAAATACCTATAAAAGCCAGATTTTTGAGATTGTCGGCGAGATGGTCGACGGCGACGTTGTTACGGCGGGTGCGTCGCTTGGCGGCTGGCTCGGGCTGCTGGCGGCGGTGCAGTTTCCGCAAAAGGTCAAAGGGTTCCTCGGGCTGGCGGCGGCGCCGGACTTCCTGAAAAAATATTTTGAGGCTTATTTCCGCCCCGAACACAAGGAAATTCTGGAACGGGACGGCAAAATTACGTTTCCGACCAACGATTTCACTTATGTCATTACCAAAGAAATGATTGCATCGGGCAACGACAACCTGCTTTTGGACAAAGAAACAATTCCTTATGCAGGAAAAACGAGGCTGCTGCAAGGAATGAAAGATGCGTCGCTTGACTGGCGCACGGCACCGCTGATTGCGCAGAAACTTACCGGCAGCGATGTCAAAACCGTGTTACTCAAAGACAGCAACCATCGGCTCGGCAGCGACAGCGATATTGCGGAAATCCGACGGGCGCTGGACGATTTTCTGACGCCGGCGGCGCATCCCAGGCATTGACCGCGGAGCGCTGAAATCCGCCGGCTTTTACGGCGGAACGCGAAAAAACAGCGGCGGAAAAACGGCTGACGAGAGCGTATGCCGGGACAGGGCATACAGGTATGGGCAGCAGGCGGACAAATATTAATATTTTAGAATAATTTTAAAGGGCAAGGTGTTGATATGTCATACGATTTAATGTTTCAAAAAGCAATTGAACTGCAAAACAACGGCGCCCTGAATGAGGCGGAAGACATTTATCTGAAACTGCTTGAAGCGATGCCGGAAAATTCGGACGTGTGGAACCTGTTGGGGCTGGCTGCGCAGAGCAAGGGCAATGCCGGGCGGGCGGCAGACTGTTTTCTGGTGGCGATACGCTATGCGCCGGCGCCTTTTGCCCCGCATTTTTTCAATCTCGGGCTGGCATATCGCATGCTCGGCAAAAAGCGTGAGGCACTGGAGGCGCTGCAGCGGGCGGCCGATTTGCAGCCGGATTTAAAAGAGGCCTGGAATTATCTGGGACTGACGCAGAAAGAAACCGGCGACCATCAGGAGGCGATCAAAAGCTTTTGCCGGGCGCTGGACATTGACGGTGCCTATAACGAAGCCAGAGCCAATTTATGCTTTTATACCAAGGACAAAGAGACGCTTTTGCAACTGGCGGACGAACAGGAAAGCGACTTTCAGGCCAATCTGCTGGCGGCAGAAAGCTGCGAGGAACCGGCAGAGCGGGAACATTATCTGCGGCGGGCAACTGCGGCCAATCCGTACCATACCGGCGGGCTGCTGGCTCTGGCAGATACGCTGCGGATGGCCGACAATGAGGCGGAAGCTTTGCAATTGTATCATAAGGTTTTGAATCTGGACGAAAATGCAGTTGAGGCGCTGTTAGGAGCGGCTGACATCTATCTGGCACGCGGGGATTTGGAACGGGCGGAAATTTATTATAAGAAAAGTTTTGACATTACGCGCGGCATTGCCGGAGCACACTTGAACTACGGCACCCTGCTCTACCGCAGCGGACGCAAAAGCGAGGCGCTGGAAGAGTATCGCGCCGCGGCGGCACTGGAACCGGAAAAGCCGGAAATCAGCTATAACCTGGCGCTGGTGCTGAAAGACCTCGGCGATTATGAGGAAGCGCTGGGGCTGATGTTCAATGCCCACCAAAGGGCGCCGGAACGGGAGGAATTTGCAGCGGGGATTATGGAAACGCTGACCGGGCTGGCGGCGAATAATGCCGAACTGGCACTGAAAATTGCCGAAAACTGGCAGAAAATTGAGCCCGACAACGTTTTTTCGCGGCGGATACTGGCGGGAATCAGCGGAATGCCGGCGGAAAGCGACGATGACAGGCTGTACGCCGAAAAGCTGTTTGACAATTTTGCCGCAACATATGATGAAACGCTGGAGAGGCTTAATCCGCAGATTACGGCGGAATTTCTGAGGCAGCACGGAGCGGTGAAAGGAACCGTGCTTGACCTCGGATGCGGCACGGGACTGGCAGCGCAGGCGCTGAAAACGGCAGACAGCATATTTGACGGCGCGGATATTTCCGCCAAGATGCTGGAAGCTGCCCGCCGCAAGGGCGTGTACCGCAGTTTGTATCAGGCAGACGTTACGGCGCTGCTGCAAGATATGGCAGCGGGGGCTGCTGTAAAACCGATAGCGGCAACGGCGGCGGCAGAGATGCCGGCGGGGACGGAAGCAAATACTGCCGTACCGCACAACGGCTATACCCTGATTATCGCTTTTGACGTTTTCTGCTATATGGGGAATCTGGAGGACGTTTTGAGCGCGGCGGCGGATTTGATGCGGCGGGCTGACGGCAAACAGGCGGAAAGCAGAAAAACGAAGGCGGCGCCTTCTTCGGACAACGGGACACCGGAACTTTGGTTTACGACAGAATCCGCCGACGAAGAACGGGGCAACGATTTTTATCTGACCGCTGCGGGGCGTTACAAACACCGTCGGCAGTATGTGGAAAAAGCGCTGCAAAAGGCCGGGTTTACGGAAATTGACGCCTATCCTCTGACCTTGCGGCAGGAAAACGGTGCCGATGTTCCGGGCGTCCTGTTCAGGGCGGCAAATCCGGGCAAAGGCGGCAATTAAGCGTTGCGGCAGCGGTGCAGTACTGTTGCGGAGATTTTGTCGGGGCTGGAACAGCGAAACGGGCTTTCGCGCAGCGCCCCCGGCGGGCGGATGAAAATCAGACGTGAAAAAAATAATCCTGTGAACAACCGTAAAAATGTATTGTATGAGGCTTTTATTTATTCTACTTTGCAAGTGGTTTGTTAAGTCTATTATATATATATGTAGTTATTGAAAGTTGTTTATTTATTTCGCGGATATTTATGCTTTGTTTCTTTCTGTTAGCATAAATAAGGTGAGAGCATTTTAAAATGCGAAAGGCGGACGTCCGGCCAGATGTTTCGCCCGCTGAAAATGACAATCACGGATTGCCCGATGGTTTTATTGCTATTATTGGAAACCCTTCTGATCAGAAATGTGCACACAAAATACGGAGCGCCTTTGAGACGACAGTATTCCCTGCTACGGTTTTGAGGGCGCTTTTATGATTTTCCCGAGCGGGATGATGCTTTTCCCGATTGAACGGGAACCCGATTTATGAGTTTGCCGAAAAGGTTTTGAGGAATGTTTTATGCCTTTTCAGCCTATTATTATTTTAAGTTTATGTTTCGGATTACTTTTTCAACTTATATAACTGCATTACTTTTTCATTTTCAAACAGCGCCAAAAAGGGCGCGTTTTTTTTGCTTTGAAAAGCTCACATCAGACGCGCGGGGTATCCGGGAATAAGAATCCCGCGGCAGATACGTGGGCACCTGGGGATTAAACCTTCTCATATCAGATATACGGGGCGCTTTGGGTTTTGTGTCTGCTGGGCTTTGCGTCTGTAATGTTTACGTTGTATCAGTAATGCGGCGGCGGAGTTTCTTCTTCCAGCGGTTTGACAGTGCTTTGCGCATTGCGCAGGGCTTCGGTCAGGAATCGGTTCTGCTTTTGCAGGAAAGCGATGTCCCTGCCCTGTCTGATGATGACATCATTTAAATCTTCCACAGTGCGTTCCAAATCGGACAAAGCCATTTCAATATCAATAAAACGCTGCTCCGTATCGGAGCCTGCATCCGGCCTGAGTGACAGCGCGGCGTCCAAAGCGGCAGCCGGAGGTGTATTCGGCTTGGCCGTTGATACGGGATTTGATGCTGAGCGAGATACTGTCTGTGGTGCAGATTTTTTTTCCATATTTGTCTCCTTGTGGTGATTTATGCGGTATATAGAACGTTTTTGCGGATTTGGCAAGGCTTTTACGCAATTTTAACCTCTCGCCGGTTAGATTAAGGCAGGATTTAATGTTGACAGACAAGACGGCAGGAGGTTGTGATGACGGTCGGACTGATTATTGCGGGCATAGCGCTGGCGCTTTTTTACGGAATTTACGTTTCGCTGGTCAAAAAGAAAAACAACTTAAAAGAAGCGGCGGCGGGAATTGACGTACAGCTTAAGAAACGCTACGACCTGATTCCGAATCTGCTGAAAGCGGCAGCAAAATATATGGAACACGAGAAAGACGTATTTATGAAAGTGACGGAGCTGCGCGAAAAGGCGATGAATGCGGCGGGATATGAGGAACGTTTCAAGGCCGAACAACAGCTTTCGGAAGCAATGCACGGATTTCGGCTGACGGCGGAAAACTATCCCGAACTGAAGTCCGACGCGGCGATGAGCAGCGCCATGCAGGCGATGGGCGAAACCGAAGAACATATTGCGGCGGCACGGCGTTTTTACAATTCGGCTGTCAAAGACTATAAGAACGGGCTGGAGATATTTCCGTCCTCTATGGTTGCGGCGATGATGGGGCTGAAGGACGAATATCCGTTCTTTGAGGCAGAGGAAGCGGCAAAAGCGGCGATTGACGCCGGAGATTACTTTAAATAGCCGGAAATAGCCGGATGCTGCCCGCCGGGTATTGCCGCCAGTTCGGTTCAATAGTCCGGCAGAAGGTAGCAAGGAGCAGCCGGCGCGGAACGCCCGGCAGCGGCAATTCGGAAACGGGAGCGGAGCAATGTCCAGAGCGGAAGATATTTTTGAAAAACTGATTTATTTCGGCGAAGATGCCATTGACGAGTTTATTATGAGCCGGCAGACGGAAGAGTTGTTTCTGGACTTTAAACAGGCTGTTTCGGACGGAAAGTCGATGCGTTCGCTGCATCCGAACGACCGGCGCAATCTGGGCAAGGCAATTTCCGCGTTCGGCAATTCCGAGGGCGGCGTGCTGGTCTGGGGAGTCGAATGTTCGCGGGATTTGGAGCTTGGCGACGTTGCCAAGGCCAAGGTTAAAGTTCAGAACGTGCACCGCTTTTTGAGCTGGCTGGAAAATGCCATTTCAGGCTGTACCATTCCCTCGCATAACAAAGTCCGCAACCACATCATCAGCTGCGACGACAACGGCGACGGTTTTGTGGCGACATATATCCCGAAATCGGATATTGCGCCGCTGATGACGACGACGGGAAGCCAGATTTACATCCGTTCGGGCTCCAACAACGTTCCGGCTCCGTATGCGGTGATTGCGGGAATGTTCGGCAAAAGGCCGCAGCCGAATATCGAACTGGTAATTTCCAACAAGACGCTGGAGGTCGGCAAAGACGGCGACGACGACTTTTTCGCGCCGGCAAAACGGGGCAAGAAAAAGGAAAGTTACGTCAAAATCAGGTTCTCGCTGCTGGCGCAAAACAGTTCAAATGCCGTGGCGAAAGAGGTTTACCTGTCTTGCAATACGCTTCTGGTCGGCGGGGATAAGACAAAAGTCAGCTTTTATTATGACAGCCAGCTGGAGAATCTGGCGGCGGAGAACAATTCAATCAACCTGATTACGCCGATGGAAATGCGCGTGCCGCCGCGGGCGCTGTTTTCATGCGCAAAGGCGGAAATCCGCTTTGCCGACGACATCAGCGAAGATTTTCTGATGGACGGGGTCATTGGGGCGGACGGCGCGACACCGCGGAGTTTCCGGATTTTTATTTCCAAGAACGATTTACGGTCGTTTGTGGCGCAGGCGTTAAGGAAAAACGCTGATTTGGCGGTGTTGACCAACGAGTTTTTCTCGTGCTATCTGAAAACAGAATAAAAATTTGAAGACAGGGCGGGCATAAAACTGAGAATTGCGGCAGACGGGCGAAATGGTGTTTCAGGGAAGAATCGGGAAGACGGAGACTGGCGGAGAGCCGGCACCGGGCGGTACGAGCGGATATGAAAGCGGAAGGCAAAACGGTGCGACGCGTTTTGAAATGCGGCGCAGAGAGAACAAAACAAAAAGGAAAAACGAAAAATGAAACGAGTGGAAATATTTACGGACGGAGCGTGTTCCGGGAATCCGGGAGCCGGCGGCTGGGGCGCCATATTGCGTTATAACGGCGCGGAAAAGGAACTTTCCGGCGGCGAAGCGGAAACGACCAACAACCGCATGGAGCTGACGGCGGTCATTTCGGCGCTGGCGGCGCTCAAGGAGCCGTGCAACATTACGCTTTATACCGACAGCCGCTATGTTATGGACGGGATTGAAAAATGGATTTATGCCTGGAAAAAGAGCGGCTGGAAAACCGCCAACAAGAAATCTCCGGTCAAAAACGCCGAGCTGTGGCAGCGGCTGGATGAGCTGCGCAGCCGGCACGAAATCCGCTGGGTCTGGGTTAAAGGGCATGCCGGACATCCGGAAAACGAACGCTGCGACGCGCTGGCTCGGGCGGAAACGGCAAAATTCAAATTCTGATTATTTTAAGAGAGAAACTTAAAAAGGCGCAGTCCGGAACTGTGTTTTTAAAGGCGGGGTCGGAAGCCGTGCTTTGGAACGGGTACATCGGGAAGCGCAGAGTAATCCAGCACACTCGAAAAGCATGAACTGATGAAGCGTGCCGCCGGTCGGCGGCTGGGGTGGTGTGCCGGGCATGACGGCTTTTCAATAATAGACAAAAACATCTTGACTTCGGAAACGACAGCCGCTTATAATAAGGCTGTTAAATTTTACGCATATGGACAGAATTATTTTAGGGAATGTAAGCGGCGAGGAATTTGACGCTTATTTTAAGAATTTGAACTGGCCGGGACGTATGGCATTTGTCCGTTCCCGCCGCTGTGAAATTGCAGAACTGGCGAATCCGAAAATTTTGGATACGCTGTGCGATTACGGGTACTTTAATGCGCTGCTGCCGTTGGTTTCTGCCGATAAAGAGGCGGCTGATGCACAGATTATCAGCTATTATACGCCCGGACGCGAGCGGATACGCATTGCTCCCAGTCCTGACGACGAACGGGAAATTCTCAAATATGCGGCAGGACGGCTTGATGTTATCCGTTTTTTGCGCGAGAAGACCATGCGTTTTCTTGAGCTTTCGCATCCGAGGGTTCCTTTCCGCCTGACCATTTATGAAAATGCAACGCAGGATGTGGCCGATTATCTGTTTGAATGGATGTGCCGCAACCACATTCCTCTCGGTACGGCGGGAACGCACTGCCTGTTTGCCAAGGCGTCGCCCGGAGTTATCCGCGACTATTTGGTAAGAGTCGGCTGTCTGTCGGCCAACCGGGGATTTGTTTCCGGCAAGGACTTGAGGCTGTTGGCTCAGCGCGCTGATATTGATGCGGAAGACAGGCATGAGCTTCTGCTGCTAACTGTCAACCGGCTGAAAGTTTCGCCGCAGACGATAATCAATCTGCGCCGGGACGGACTGTTGGATTTCTGAGCCAAGACAAAAAATTAAGAGCGAAACTTTCGGGTTCGCTCTTTTTTTACGGGGTACAGACAGCTGCACCTTTATTTTTACGGAGTTCAGACAGCGGCGCCTTTATGGAAACGGAACAGAAACCCGAACGCCGGGGTGTCGGCGGGCAGACCGTTTTCAGGCGGCTTTCATCCGTTTATAAAGGTCGCGGTATTCCTTTTTGATATCGCTCTCTTTGCGCAGATAAACATTGAAATAATATCCGGCAAAAACGACTATCGAACCGCCTACCCAGGCCAAAGGCGAGGCATAGTAAATTCCCTGATAGCCGATTTTGGAGGCGAGCCAGACGGCGGCGAACGAACGGATACCGAGTTCGATAAAGCCCGACAATACCGGATACAGCGGTTTGCCCATGCTTTGCAGCGTGTTTTTGAAGATAAAAATCATGCCGAGGAAGAAATAGAACATAATGCTGATGCCAAGATAAGATGCGCCGATTTGAACGACGAACTGATCCGGATTATCCAAAAAGCTGCCGATGATATGGGTGCCGAAAAAGAACATCACGGTGCTCATCAACAGGCTGATGACAAACGATGTCAGGCAGGCTTTCTTAACCGCTTCACGAATGCGCGATAATTTGCCGGCACCGTAATTCTGGGCGGCAAACGTTGCCATAGCCAGCCCGATAGCCATCAGCGGCTGGGTAGCCAGCTGTTCGATGCGCAAAGCAATGGTGAAACCGACGATTATCTTCTCTCCGAAAGAATTGCAGACCGCCTGAATGACCATAATGCTCAGCGCCAAAATCGAAAACTGTATCGACATCGGAATGGCAATGTTCAGGTGTTCGCGCATAAATGCGGGGTTGTATGCCCAGTCTTCTTTCTTCAGCCGGAGAATCGGATAGTTGCGTTTGATGTATATAATGCAGCAGACAACGGAAATGCTGATGGCAATCACCGTGCCGACGGCCGAACCGATAACGCCGAGGCGGCAGAATTTTATCAGAACCAGATTGAAAATGATGTTTAAAACCGAGGAAAAAATAAGGAAATACAGCGGCGTTTTGCTGTCGCCGAGCGCACGGATAAAACCCGAAAGCAGGTTGAAAGCGACAATCAACACCATTGCCAGCCCGAGAATCATGATGAAATTGTACGAATCGTCATAGATTGCCGGCGGAACGTTTAGAATATGCATCAGGCGGCGCAGGCTCACAATCAAAACAAGCGTCAGGAATATGCTCAGCACCAAGCTGGCGCGAAACGAATGGGTTACCGAGCGGCGCACGCCGTCATAATCCCCTGCCCCGAACCGCTGCGCCGTAACGGCTGTCAGCCCGCCGGTAAAACTGAATGCGATAATCAGAAACGTAAAATATATCGGAGCCGACGCGCCGACGGCTGCCAGCGCGTTTTCGCCCAGAAGGCGGCCGACGATAAAAATGTCGGCAAGCTGGTAGAGCTGCTGGAAGACGTTGCCTATCAGGATGGGCAGCGAAAAAAGCAAAATAAGTTTGAGGGCATTGCCCTTGGTCATATCCTGTATCATCAGTTTTCCTTTGTTATTTTCGGAGCGTTTTCATGGCTGTTTCTGAGCGTTCCGGCTATTATTTTCGGAACATCTTCGGGCAATGTAACGATTTAGATTTAAATTTCCATTAAAATTTATATGGTTTTGGTATGGAAAATGGATTTATCCTGCACACGGAAGTTTTTTCGCCGCGTTGTGCGTACTTTGCGATATACGGTTTGCAAGTTTGCAAAAAAAAAACTGCTGACATTAAACGTTCGTTTTAATTCATATACTTTCGTTTTATCTAAATAGCTATTTCGGCGGCAAAATTATCCCCTGCTTTTTGGTGAGAAAAAACGAACCATTTTTTTCATCAGGAGGTTACAGATGAACACAGCAGAACATATTGCCGGAGAGCCGGCAATTTCGGTTATCGTCCCGATATACAACGTTGAACCGTATCTCGGCGAATGTCTTGACAGCCTGTGCGGACAGACCCTGCGCAATATTGAAATCATCGGCGTGGATGACGGCAGTACGGACGGCAGCGGCGCCCTGTTGGACGAATATGCGGCAAAAGATAAGAGAATTATCGCCGTGCATCAGAAAAATGCCGGCGTTTCGGCGGCGCGCAATGCGGGAATGCGCCTGGCCAAAGGGGAATACCTCGCTTTTGTGGACGGCGACGACTGGATGGAAAGAACGGCGTATGAGGATATACTGCAGAAGCTGCAAGGCCGGCGGCCGGATATTGTCATTTTCAGGCATACAAGTATTTATGGCGGTGAATTACGCCCTACTCGTCCTTACGGCAATATCGGCAATCCACAAGGTTTTTGCGCTCTGACAGAAGAATTCGCCGCTGTTGTTTGGAATAAATTGTATAAGAAGCAATTTATTGAAGAAAATTTATGCAGTTTTACCGTAGGGGTATCAATCGGAGAGGATTCTTTATTTAATTTATGCTGTTTTGCTGCTTCTCCTTTGTGTACTATTATTGACAGCAGTTATTATTTTTATCGTCAATTGCGTTTGGGGGCAACAGCATCCACACCGATTAGCACAAAACAAGTTTTTTTAATGAAATCTGCGCTTGAAGCATCTGATTTTTATAAACAACTCTCGCTTATTGAACGCTTTGCTGCAGATATTGTTGTTTGCAGGTCCTGCTTATATCGTTTTCAAATTCTTTCGGAACAGCAACGGCGGACAGAAATATCGTACCTGAGCCAATTATGGAGTGATATGAAGAATCGCTATCCGGCTGATATGCTGAATAAAAATAAAAGCCTTATCCAATTATCGGATTTGATACGGCATAAAGGCAAAGAAATGTCCATGCTTCCTTTTCGGCAGAAAATCTTTTCCATCAAAAATTCAAGGGACAAACGACATAAAATCGTGCGCGTTTTAGGACTGGAGCTGAAATTTGAGCGAAAAAAATGCCGAACTGAGGCAGATGCCTGTCAGGCATAAAAAAGCGGCTTTTATCTGCGGCGGGGCGGCAGGCTGCGCAGCCATACGGCGACTTTGTTATCGACGGCGGCGTCGTATTTTTCGGGCAGATTGTTAAACTCTATGGTTGAAACTATATCGGCATTGCGGGCGGCGTTTTTAAAATCAGCAAAAAAGGTGCCGGGGTTGCTGCCCTGAGTCGTAAAGACCGCCACGGGACGCCCGGAAAAATCTGCCTGTTGCAGGAAACTCTGCATTGGAGTGGCTACGGTATACATCCAAACCGGAGCACCGACAATTACCAAATCATAGCCGGAGAAATCAGGCAACGGCTCGGCCACCGGCGGCAGCGTTTTGCCGCGGAGCTGTTTCCATACGGTGTAATACAGGCCAAGCCCCGGCGACAAAGGCGTTTGCAGCTTTATTTCATGCACGTCGGCGGCAGCCTGTTTTTGAATGCGGGCGGCAATGTCCCGGGTATTGCCGGAAAGCGAATAATAAACGACAAGAACCTTGCCCAAATCCGGCAGAGGTTCGCGCGGAGATTCGGCATAACGCGACATTTCGGCCTTATTTCGTTTGGCAACGCGCCAAAGATGTACACCGCCGGCGACGACCCCGGCAACAATCAAAAGCAGAACGGCATATAAAACGTATTTCAGCATATTTTTCCCTTTCGTGCAGCTCATAATTTCGGCAAGTGCTGCTTATTAACATAAAACATTGATTTTAAAAATCAACCTCCAAAGAAAGAGTGCGGAAACAGGGGGAGACGCAAGACGGTGTTGATTATGGAACTGATTAACAACATTGCCAAAGGGCATGGCGGTGCAGGTGCCGGTAAGGCGGAGAAAGCAACGGCCGGGCGCGGAAACGGGGCAAAATGTAAGATACAGGTGTGAAAAGCAATGAACGAGGTATATATGACGGCTGCGGAGAAAGGAATGCAAAAACAGCTAAAAAATTGCAAAAATAATAACTTGGGAGCAGTGAAAAAACTACAACAAAAAAGGGCAACGATATTTTTTTCACATTTTTTTATTTTTCTTATTGACATTCGGAAAAATTGTCTGTAAATACTCTCTCGTACCTGATGGCGGGGTAGCTCAGTTGGTTAGAGCAGAGGAATCATAATCCTTGTGTCGAGAGTTCGAATCTCCCCCTCGCTACCAACAATGAAAAGGATGGATAAAAATCCATCCTTTTTTGTTTCTATGCTTTCTTTATATCCCCTGTTCTGCTATTTATTGAGATTCTAAATTATATGGTTGGGGTTAGTTGTCAAATTCATGAGCGTCATCACACTCATCGCGGATTTCTTTGATATACTCTCCAACAAGATTTTTTACCATAAAATGCGTGCGTCCGGCAGCTTCCAGAACATAAACTTCTGCTAGACGAATGCTTCTCCCCATATCACTTCTTTGGTTGATATCAAAACTTATATCCGTCGCAGCACTCACATAATTATCAAAATTTTTCTTAACGCTTGCATTATAATGCGTATAGTATTTATCAAATATATGGTGGGCTACTTTTTGCATACAGTCAATGGAGCGGTCATAAGCTTTCAACATTTCTGATGTTTGCCATTCGTCTTTTCCATAATCAACTACGGCACAATCGTTCAACTCTTGCTCCAGCTTATCAATAGCTAAACTTTCATCAGCAGGACAACGTCCTTCTTGGGCATTCGCATTAAATGACAATAAAAAACAAACTAAAACCAACCACTTCATTTGTCTTCCTTTCTACCGCTTGTTATAGTAATGAGGATTATAATAGTCAACTTTATCTTTATAAAGTTTTTCAAAAACTTTTGGTTGACTATGATAGCTTTGTGCTCTGTTATACCATCCTCGTAAATTATTAATATTCAAGACAGGTTTTTTATCTACGCTTTCAAAATACCGTTCCATACGTCTCAATGTCAACAAATCATTAATCTTTATACTTTCTTCTGACGATAAATTGTTTATTGCTACTGCCAATTTATCACTTATCACTTTGTTTAAGGGAAAATTGGTTCCTTTTACCTTATTAACCAATTCTGCAATATCTTTTCCTGCATTTGTTCCTTGATTCATTTCTTCATCAAAAACATTTCTAGTAATTATGGGATTTTTAATCTTATCAATACCATATCTCTGAAAATACATTTCATCTAATATTTGCTTTGCCTGTATAGGTTTCAATTGTCTTACATCTTTGGGGAAATTTTTACCTTTTTTTAAGATAACTATTCCATAAGTTATTATATTCATCTAAAGAAAATTGGGTTATACCATAATTTGTTTTTTTTCCTAAATCATTTTCTCTATCAGAATATCCTCCTTCATGCTGTTCTGTACCAAGATAAATAACGCGTCCATCTTCATCTAATTTAGAATGATAAACATCATCAAAACCTTCACTTGGTATGTATCTAGAAATGTTTTCTAACTCATCTTCTTTTCTAATTTTATCATATTCACTAGACTTTTCTTCTTGTTTTGCTAGTCTTGATACTTGCCTCAAACTTCTTTCTTCTAAAACTTCGTTAATCAAATTGTCAGTGTCAGCAAACATATAATCATATCCATCTACTCCAATAGCATTTTTCTCAATATTCTCAATGCTACCATATCTATCCAATAATTCATTAAGTTTTTTCTTTTTCTCGTTTTTCTTTAAAATTGTTTCTGTATCATCAAAAAAATAATCTGTTCCGGCCGGCGCGTTTGCGGTAAAAAAATAAAGCCCTCTCCGGAGAGGGGGCTTGTGCACATAATGTTGCTTCAATAGGAAGACTGAGGATTTGGATTCCGCAGCCTTGAGCGGACGGCGTTTGCGCTTAAAAGCAGTTGTGGCCGGTTTGCCTTTCCTGCTGACGCTGATATTCCAGAGCGCGCCGGCCGATTTCCGACTTGGCAAATTCTTCGGTGCGGCTGAAAATCTTTTTGTCTTTGAACATGACCGGCGCATAAATACTCATTGCTCCGAGCAGATTACGGAAGCCGACCGGGGACAATTCTTCAATCGGAATATCCACCAGAGCGCGAAACTGCTCTTGTGAAAGCTCAATCCCGTTGAAACGCACCCTGCGCGGCTTAATCACGATTTTATTTCCGGCGGCGGTTTCGCGGATAACGTTTTGCTCATCGCTGCGGGATTTATGGGCAGATACGCTCATATCGATAAATTCGCCCATTGACACCTGACGGCTGCCTTTTCCAAACAGCTGTTCATTTACTTCCTGTGAAAAATTTTTCAGTTCCATAATGATATGTTTTTTATAATTTGACAAAAAACACTATATTCCATCAGGTTTGTTTTGTCAATAATTATTTTATAAAAAAGAAACGAAGTCAGGACGGCAGCATTTATTTTCTGCCTTTTATATTTTTAATAAAGTTAAAAGGGTCGTTCTGTGCTGTTTTCAGCACGCTGTCGGCAATCATGTATATCCTGACGGCAAACAGGCCGCAAACGCCGGAAATGCCGTATTTAACCGGCGTCGGGATATCCATATACTCCGCCAGCAGCCCACACAGCATACTGACCAGGAACGTTATCAGCATATCGCGCAGGGTCTGGCGGATTGAAATAAACGGCTTTATCATGATTGTCGCCAGGCCGAGGAAAAATCCCCACAGGCTGTAATTGGCTATAATCTCCTTTACCTTTTCCATTTCCCCTCCCCTTTTATTGCAGTATCAGTGCCGGAACGGTTATGGTTTCGGCAGAGGGAATTTCTTTCATAAAAATACTGACGGCGCCCTCTTTGGCCTCTGCCAGCGGGGCGAAATTACCGCTGACGGCATCTTCAAGCCCGAATACGACCAGCGGCAGATGTTCCGGTTTGGCGCCGGGAACGGCGATATCGGCCCGATACGGGTATGTGCCGTATGTACTGTCCGAAACGATGGTGCCGCAGGATACGGACAGATTACTGAACTTATGGCTGCCGTTTTCGTCAATGTACCGCCAGACACCGTCGGAAGTTACGAGGCGGTCGTCGTTTTCGGTTACGCTGCCGGTTACGGAATCCAGCATTTTTTCATAAATTTCCCGGACTTTTTCCGCCAGTTGCGGTACTTCCTTTATAAGTTCAAAGTTCTTGCCGATGCTGACCAGCAGTTCGTAGGCCTCTTCCACGGTCATTCCCGTTCCCGGCGCCACGACCAGAGCGCGGTTCAGATATTCTTTCATCTGCTGGAGCGCCATAATCATCTTGTCGAGCGAATATTCGTAATCGGCGGCGGGAAAGTCTTCGCCCTCAATAAACTTGACCAGCTGGGTCAGTTCGACGTTGCGCAAGATGGTGATTTTGGTTCCGGCAGCCGGCGCGGAAGAAAAAACAATTTCGCCGCCGGACGCCGTTTCCGACGCAGACGCGGCATAGTCATCGGCGGCCAAAGGTTCGGCGTTGTCGTCAAAATACACGTTCAGCTGACGCTCAAAAAAGCGGAACGGAACTACGAAAGACGACGTTTTGCCGTCTGCAATGTAAACCGCCCTGCTGGTATCGTTTTGTATAGTCATGTGTTTTACTCCTCAATAAATAACCTAAAAAAATGCATACGAAAAGGGAACCGGATTTGTATCCGGCTCCCGGTATCCTGCCCGCTGCAGGGAAGAGTGTTCTGCCTTTGCGGCATTGTTTCAGCCTTTAAGGCATTATTCCGCCTTTGCGGCATCTTCTGAGCCGCGGACATAAAAAAACGCCCCGAAAAGGGCGGCTGGGGAACGGCAAATTACACGACTGCCGGAAAAAGAGCGTTCCGGCGGGCATTTTCTGCCATTCTTGCGTTTTTTGTAGCAGATACTGACACAGATGTCAATAGTTTCAGCACCGGTTTTGAAAATTTATTTTGGTTGAAGTTTGGCGGCAGAAGATACAAAAACAGAAAACAGAAAACAGGAAACCGGATACGGAGGATATCCGGCAGCGGTTTGATACGGATGCCCTCTGGGAAGGCAGAATATAGAAAATATGGGGGATATGGAGGATATGGAGGATATCCGGTTACCGCCCGTCGCTGCCTTTTTTCCGGTTCAGGGCGGGAGGCAGACCGCCATAGCTTTCGGCAAAGGCCTTGCGCGTGCTGTAGGTTAACTCCCGTCCGGCATGAAAAACCCTGATGCCGCCGGAAGAAAGGCTGATGCCGGTTCCGTCGGAAAAGCGCACAGCGGGCTGCCGGGCATCCGTCTTGTAGAACAGCCTGACGACGGCACCGCCGGTTCCCGAAAATTCTTCGCAATTCAAAAAGCCGCGATTGTCAAGCGAAATGCCGTGTCCGTTCGGAAATTTCATCGTTTCATTTTTGGCGATGCTGACCGAGCGGCCGTTGACAATGTAGTTCAAAACCTGAAAACGTCGGTCGGTAATCAATTTGACGCCGCCTTTGAGGGTCAGGAAACAACGTTCGCTGCCGTTCAGATAAAGCTTTGAACCGTCGGGTGCATCCACCCTCCCCTTTTGCAGATGCAGCAGCACACCATTTGCCAGCCGACAGGACACGACATCGGTTCCGGCGACGGCAATGCTGATACCGTTGGGATATTCTTCAATATACGGCCGACGGGATGAGGAAGGAGTTTTGGAAGCAGACGGGCGGGAGGACGCAGCAGCAGACGGACGGAGATGAGCGGCGTTATCGGAGGCCGGCGCGGGGGAACGGTTTGCGGCTGAAGTATCCGTTACACGGGAAACGCTCAAAATCCGGCGTTCGGCATAGTCTATATCGACAATTCTTCCGTCTTTATGAACTGCACGGTAGACATTGCCCTGCTGTAAGCTGACGACCGGGCTGGCAGCGTCTATGCGGTCTTCAAGAATTATCGCAGCCTGCATAAAGCCGGCACAGAGCTTTTCCAGACGGGCAGACAGTGCGGCGTCCAGATATTTATGGCTCAAATCGTTGCGGAGCTGTTTAAATTCCGCCCAGCGTTCCGCTTCCTCGGCGCTCAGCATCTTTTTGCCGCGAAAATAAGCCCAGGCTGCCGACGGCTGGACGTTTTTGCCGTTGAACAGACAGAACTGGCTCATTTTGTATTCAATCTGCTGAAAAACCTCAAGGTAATTTTTGCGATACAGATAGCCGGCGACGCGTTCGAGAAAACCGTCAATATCCATACCGGAGCGGTCAATAACGGCGGCGGCGGGAAACAGCTTGGCAACATTTTTTATCAGCGCTTCCTTTTTGTCCGACCCATAAGGATAATTTGTTTCCACAAGCAAGGCGGCTTCCGGGTTGGCACGGGCGTACTCCTTGATGCGGGAGACAAATTTGGAATTGCTTTCATTTTCACCGCGAATCAGCAAATCCGGATTCAATGCCGAAACGAGCGGCGCAAAACTTTTTGCCGTGCCGACATACGCGTCGAGGCGTTCAAGCAGCGGCCTGTCGCAGAGGCGACAGTAAGAATCGAGATAACGGCGGCGGACGGAAACGTTTTTGACCGTTTCGCGCTCGTTGAATTTGCCGATGCCGTCCAGCGTATCCCACTGGTGATGCATCAGGTGGCGGATGTTCAGGCAATCCTGAAACGCGGCAGCGGAAGGCAGCAGCCCTTCGCTTTCCGCCTGTGCCATGTAGTTTTGCCCGGCGCGGCGCCCGAACAGTTCGCGCATTATGCCGTTGCTTTCTTCCGACAGGGCGGCAAGCGAACTCAGGAGAACGTTTTCAAACGGAGCAATCAGAGCCGAAGAAAGCGCCTCGGTTTGTGCCGTTTCCACATCTTTTTCGCTGTAACGGCTCTTTTCCGGCGGCAGCAGCGCCAGTACGTCCAACATACTTTGAAAGCGCTTTTCTATCCATTCGTCGGCAAAAGCGTCGGCAAGGCTCCTGCCTTTTGCGTCATGGTTATATTTCATCAGCCAGCGGCCGGAAATGACAAATCTGGCGTCTTCAAGGGTTTCGCCCTTTTCATAAGCGGCGACATAGCGTTCAATGCGCGCCGGAAGGGAATTGCCGGCACTGTGCACGGCAAAGTTTTCAGGCGTGGAAAAAATCCCCGGTTCTTCGCTCCGAAGCTGCGCCGAGGTATAATTGACGCTGACAAAACAGTAATGCGCGCCGTGTTCGGCCGGCTTGTTGGCGATGAAATCCGTATAGGCACGGCGAGCCTCAGGCGTGATTTCCTCCACTTCCCACGGGTTGTCGACAACTTCCCCTTCATACAGGCGGGTTATCTGATAATTGGCGAGGTTCAGCGGCTTGTAGCGGCGGACGACCTGTTCCAGATTGCGCACGAGCGATATATAGTCCCGGTACACGGCCAGCAAGTCCTGCTTGCGGCGCGGCGGAAGCGAAGCGGCATACAGAGCCGACATGTTTAGTTTTTCCGGCATTGCGATTTCATTAATTCTTTGTTGTTGCAAAATCTCTTTATTAGCATAAAGCGGAAAATATTGTTGCCGAAAATTTTGGTTTTGTCAATACAAAATCAGGCGGCAAAGCAAAAAATATGCCGGTGTGTGCTGAGGCAGCTCCGATAAATCCGAAAGTGATTTGATAAATCCGAAACTGGTTCGATAAACCTGAGACTGGTTCGATAAATCCGAGCCTGATCCGATAAATCCTGCGGATAACCGTTGAATTAAAATCAGATTTTGCTTTACGGAACAAAAAAACTTTTATAAATTCTGGTGTGTCCGCACATATATTAAAGAAAAAGTAACAGCTGTTAAAGAAAAAATAACGACTATTGAAAAAAATAACGGCAAAACGCAATTACAAAATTACAGAGAAAAAAAGAGAGGGAAAGAGATGAAAACCAGATTATCGGCAAAATATTTCCGGACAGCCGCCGCAATACTGTTTTGGGCGGCGGGTTTCTGCCAGGCGGCGCAAGCGGAAGACACGATTTATGACGTTATCAACCGCGAAGATACAAAGGCCTTTTCCGACATGGTCATGCTCGGTTACGATATTGATGAACAGGATATTGACGGATATACGCCGCTGATGATTGCCGCGGCGGCGGGAAAGACCGGCTTTGTCGGATATCTGATTGACAACGGCGCGAAAGTCGATAAACGCTATTATCAGGGCGGAACAGCCATGCACCGTGCCGCGCTGGGCGGCTATACCGACGTTATCAGTTCCCTGATTGACGCGGGCGCCAACGTCAATATGCCGGATTTGGACGGCATGACGCCGCTGATGATTGCCGCCAAGAACGGACATCGCTTTACGGTCGAGCTGCTGGTGCGGCGCGGTGCCGATGTCAATTTCCGCAACGTCAAAGGGGAAACAGCCTTGGACATTGCCAACAAATACCGCTATAAAGAAATTGCCAGATTTCTCCAGAACGAAGGCGGGCGCTCCAAATCCCCTGACAGCGGCAAAGAGGCTTCCGACGGTGGAAACCAGGGGCTCGGGCTGGATATTGACGACTGGAACGATACCGAATTCGACTGGGGGCTGTAAACTGCGGCACTGTTAACAGCGCACAATATATTTTCCGGGGCCGGAGCGTGTTTCTCCGGCTCTTTTGCGTTTTTTTCGTTTTGGGGTTGCGGGAGACGGACTGACGCCCTATATAAAAGATAAAATGTTAAGACAATGAGTCAATTTTGACAGGGAGTGTTTTGATTATGGCTGAAAAAATCGAATTTAAAACCGAAGTGAACAAACTTCTGGATATTGTCATCAACTCGCTTTATTCCGAAAAATATATTTTTTTGCGCGAGCTGATTTCCAACGCGTCCGATGCGCTTGACAAGCTGAAATACTGGACGCTGACCAACCCGGATTTACAAAAGCCCGGCGAAGCGTACAAAATTACGATTACGCCGGACAAAGACCACAATACGCTGACGATTTCCGACAACGGCATCGGTATGAACCGCGATGACCTGATTAATCATATCGGCACGATTGCCAAATCCGGTACGGCGGAATTTTTGCAAAACACCAAGGACAATGCTTCAGCCGTTGACCTTATCGGCAAGTTCGGCGTCGGCTTTTATTCGGCGTTTATGGTGGCGGCAAAGGTGGAAATCACGACCAGGCGCGTGGACAGCGACAAAGCCTACAAATGGGTTTCCAACGGCGTGGACGGTTTTGAAATATCCGAAGCGGAAAAAGCCGGAAACGGTACGGACATCAAACTGTTTCTCAAGGACGATGCCAAAGACTACACCGATACGATTTACCTCAGGAACATCATCCATACCTACTCCGAGCATATCGACTACCCGATTGTGCTGAACCTCGGCGACGCGGGCGAAGAAACGGTCAATACGGCGTCGGCGCTGTGGACGCGCAACAAGGCGGAAATTACCGAGAAACAGTATAAGGACTTTTATCAGCACGTTACAAAAAATTTTGACGAGCCGTGGATGACACTGCATTTCAAGGCCGAAGGCAGCATTGAGTACACCGGGCTGCTGTTCGTCCCTTCCAAGGCGCCGTACGATTTGTTCCAGCCCGACCGGCTCGGCGGCATCAAGCTGTATGTCAACAAAGTATTCATTTCCGACAAAGTCGAGGGGCTGATGCCGATGTACCTCAGGTTTGTACGCGGGGTTATCGACAGTGCCGACCTGCCGCTCAACATTTCACGCGAAATGCTGCAACAGAGCGCTTTGATTGCAAAAATCCGCCAGGGAACGGTTTCCCGCCTGTTCAAAGAGCTGAAAAAACGCGCGGAGAACGAGGAGGATTATGCAAAGTTCTGGAACGCATTCGGTATTGCGTTTAAGGAAGGAATTTATGAGGACTTTACAAACCGCGAAGAAGTGGCAGAACTGTCGCGTTTTTATTCGACCAAGAGCGAAAACAAACTGACATCGCTTGACGCCTATATCGAACGTATGGGCAAAGACCAGAAGGCAATTTACTACATCACCGGAGACGATGCGAAGACGCTGGCGTGCAACCCGCTGCTGGAAGCATTTCGCGAAAAAGATATCGAGGTTTTGCTGCTGACAGACCCGATTGACGAATTTTGGACGCAGACACTGCTTTCTTACAAAGGCAAGGATTTGAAACATATTTCGCAGGCGGACATGAAACTTGACATCAAACGCGAAAGCGCCAAAGCTGACGAAAAAGGGCTTAAGGAGCTGACCGAAAAGATGGCGGAATGGTTCAAAGGCGAAGTCGGCAAGGTCGAAACAACCGAAAAACTGACAAAAAGCCCGGCATCATTGACGGTTGAGGACGGCCAGATGAGCATTCATCTGGAACGGCTGATGCGCAACCATCAGCAGAAAACAGCCTTTGACAGCACGAGGATTCTGCTTGTCAACCCCTATCATCCGCTGATAATCAAACTGGCGGAACTTGTCGGCGACAAAGACAAGGAAGCCGAAGTCCGCGATGCGGCACAGCTGGTATTGGAACAGGCAAAAATCGCCGAAGGGGAAGCTGTTTCCAACCCGAGTTTGTTTAACGAAAAGCTTAGCGAGTTCATCTTACGGGCGATTTAAACGGACAGAATGCCAAACGTTCTTTCTTTGGCGCAATTTAAGCCGCCAGAGCCAGAACGCTGAACATTTTATTCTTCGGGCGATTTAAATGAACAGAAAGCGCCGGCACGGACAGAAAAGACATTGACGGCCGGCGTTTTTTATGTTATTTTATCCATATACAGATGTCCGGACAAGGGGTTCCGGACGGTTTGGAGCGTCTGAACGGTGAATTTTGACAATTTGAAATACGGCTTTCTGATTTCGATGACGACGATGTTCGGCGGCAGCACGCTGGAGCTGTATGCTCAGGACGAAAACGGCGGCAAAGCGAAAATCGAAAACAGCGAGACCTACCGGCAGCAGTTTTTGGAAAGCATTGCCCCCGACAAGCGGGACATCAGCGTCGAGTTCGTGGTTGATTCCGTGGCCCAAAAAACTTCTAACGGAGACCTGGTCGCTGATGTCAACGTTATTCAGCTGCTGGCCTATCTTGATCAGGACAGCGACGAATATCAGAGCTATATGGCAAGCCGCCACATTGTCGCGCACGAAATGTGGCACCGCATCTGCATGATGAACGACGTATTGGAAAAGCCGATGTCGGCGACGCATTACCGTACCGGACGCGATAATTTTGAGATTACGGCAAGCCTGGTGCAGCTGCTGACTTTTCGCGACGACTATATCCATGCCACACCGGAACAGCGCCTTGAGCTGCGCAAACTTGAAGACCCGAAAATCCGCATGTATATCATGGCGGTTGAGCACGGCCTGATTAATCCCCTTTCCGCCGACAAAAAAGACTTTGACTTTGAGATGGAATTTATTGCCAGGACGGTATCCGGCTACTGGAACAACAATATGGCACAGACATACGCCCCGCTGCACAACGCAATGACGGAAAAATCCGGACGAAAGGAATTCAAATCGCCGACGTATGAAAAGAACTTTATGCGCGACATCAAACTGATGAACACTATCGGCGGCATTGACTTTTCCAAGCTTTACAACGTCAAAGACGTACGCAACCGCGCGGCGTTTCCCGAAGGAACGGCGGAGGACACGACGGTCATCAGACAATCCCTGACGGCACCGAACTATGAAACGTGGGTTAACAAGAGAAGCCAGCTGAAACGTTTTTCGCGACAGAAAATAGATATTCCGAACTTTGCGGGTAACCGGCTGGCGGAAGAACGCCGGCAAAGGCCGCATGACGAGCGCAAACAGCCTTATCAGATAGCCGAAATGGCCGGCGGCTACAAGGCATACCCGTTTATGAAAGTTCCGTTTTATGCGGCGGTGCAGCTGAACGGCGCGGGGCGGACAATCAAGCTTTATCCGCACGGGGCAATGGACGTTATCGGCGCGAGCGACGCAGCGGGGAAAGCTAACATCAAGACCCTGAATTATGACGGCAGCTATGAAACGGGACAGCTGAAAAACGGCCGCAAAGACGGCGTGTTCGTCTTTTATAACCGCCATAAAAAGGAAATCGGGCGCTGTACTTATGTCCAAGGCCGGGCGGCAGACGGCGAAACGGTGCTGGCAGCCGGCGGCGAATATATACGCTACATTTACAAAGCGGGAAAACTTGCCGGCATGGACTGCATCCGGGAAGACGGCACCAGAAAGCCGATATGCACGCTGGAAGGCGGCAAACCGGTGAGCGGACTGATTCCGACAACAGACGCCAGGACCTCTTCCGTCGGGCGTTCCTACCTTTTATACAGCGACAAACAGCTGCTGGCAGGGCTGCTTTTTGACCGGCAGCACAGATTTTCGGAAAAGCAGGACATCATAACCGGGCAGTACGGGCAAAATGTTTCGGCACAGGCAGAAAACGCGAAGCATAAGGCTTTGGCCGGAAGCACGGTCAGAATCGAACGTTTTTATGCTGACGGAAAGGTGAAATATGAGGCGGAAAGACGCAGCATCACCCTCAGACAGCCATACGGAGAGGCGGAAAAAAGCAACACAGTCCCCGGGCAACCATACGGCACGGCGGAAAAAATGCGTAGCGACACGGCTAAAAAAGGAAAAGGACTGACAGAGCGCGGCAGCGAAACGAAAAAAACACCCGCCGGTCCGACGGCGCGGTACGGTATGGCCGGCGGGCACCCTGCGGCACAGTCCGTACAGGTATGCCGCGAAGCCCTCTTTGCCCCTGACGGGCATCCGGTGATGGCGGCAGAATACAACGGCGGCCGGAGAAGTCTGAAAATAAAGATGCGGGAATTTTTATCCTTCCTGAAAGGGATTTCCATGCCCGGTACGGACAAGAACACGCTGGTTTCGAGCCTGCTTGCGTTTCGCAGCCGGACGACAACAGGAAATTCAATCCAAATTGCGGCGGCCAATGCCTCTCGGTCTGTGGAAGGAGCAAACCATGCGGCAGAAGCAGGAATCTCCCGGGTTGCCGCGGCTAATACCGCTCAAACGGCAGAGATAAACTCCTATCAGATTACCGCGGAAACGGCCGCTCAGGCTGTTGAGGGAGATTCGGACAGAACGGCAAAGGCAAGTGCCGACCGAACCGGGACGGGCTCTCCCCTGCCCGCGACGAGCGGCAGAAAAACGCCGGCGACGACCTTTGAAAACAAAACAGACATCACCGGCAAAAGCTCTAAAAATCAGTCAGTTGCTGATAAAAAACAGAATAATCCGTCAGCCCGCAAAATATCGGCCTTTAAAAACAAGGCCAGGTTTATGATGATGCGGCAGAGGGAGAATGTCTGAGGCCGGAGAAATATATCTGAGGCCGGAGAAATCGCCCTTGACGCGCGGCAGCCGGAAAAGCCGGGCCGAAACGGTTCCTTTTTGTAAATTTTTCCTTGCAATTTTAGACAAAACATTTTAATCTGCAAAAAGTTTTATTGTATTACTTAAATATATTTATTGTTATGGAAAATTTTATTGTCCAAATCAACGGCAGCTATATTGCCCTGCCGTATGTTGCAAATGCCGCAGACGGCAAAAGCCAGCCGCGGCGTTCTTATCTGACTTCAGGGACAGAAGTTGCATCCGGCTGCGGTTACAGCTACTGTTATAAGACGCTGAAACTCGTTTTGAAAGGAAAAGAACACTTTCTGCCCGAAAATTTGTATCGCGAAGGCGTATCCTACCGTTTTCTGGATTACCATACGGAGTGGCCGTTCCTGTTGCGCGAAAGAGGCGGAAAAATCGTCAAAAAGCAGATTCCTCTGCTGGCTTTGTACGGGATTGCGCCGGAAGAAGTCCTTGACAGAAGCGCTTTTTGCAAGCTGACTTTGCCCGAATTTCAGCACAAAGGGAAGCTAACGACGGTTTTTTATGTCGGAGCATACCGTTTCGGGGTGGCCTTTGAGAGCGACTTGATGCAGCTGTACCGCAGGAAAGCCGAGTTTGCAGAAGACAAGGCGGCTCTGTTTATGGCGGACGAATACCGGTTTTGGATTGACGGCGGCAGCAATCCGACGGCTTATTTTGCCGACGGGTTAAGATGCGAAAAAGCGGCACCGTTTATTGACGTTACCGATTGCCAGGATCCGCTTCCGGTCGGCAAAGAAACACTAGAACGTTTCTGGGACGAGCTTGACCTGTACCGAATCCCCGAAAAAGCACAGGAACTCGGAATTGGGAAAATCCTCGGCAAAGCGGCAGATGCCGTCCCGCTCCGGGATTATTGCGTTGAAGCAGAACTTCTGCCGCCGTTTGCCACAAAAAACGGCTATCGTTTCGGCAGCAGAAGCCATACCTTTCAGGAAGACTGCGTTCTTTCCGCCCTGCCCGGGCATATCAGAAGCATTATGAAAGAAGAGGCTCCGCAAAAATTCGGGCACTTGTTTCTGACAGGCTCCTAAGACGGACGGAAGCTTTTTAAGGAAAAGGTCCGGCGGCAACAAAAAAAGCACCCTGTACAGGGTGCTTTTTATTTACAGAGTTGCTTCCCGAACGGTTAAAAATGTTCAGAACGGTTAAAAATGTTCAGAACTGACAAATTTGACGGCCGGCGTTTCCTTTTTTTCATCACGCGTCAAGATGCACAACAGCTTGGCAAAATCAAGATTTGCCTTTATAACGCTTTTGTTGGAACGGGCACGTTTCCACGCATAAATCTGCAAGCTGCCCGGCACTTCCAGCGTTTCCGGATTAATGAGAATGCCGTTGTGGCTTTCCCAATCTGCCCCGCAGAACGCATTCAGCGAAACCTGCTGCCGGGGAAGCAGCGGCATATTGCGCAATATCTGTTCGGCGGTAAACGACGGGATTTCCCGCAGCTGCCCGGCGACAACAATAAAAAAGCGCGGGTGCTTTTTGTCGCACAGTGCCAATATGCGTCCGTCAATTACGACAAAACGCCCGACATAGTTGGAATCGGCTATTGTTGTTCCCATATAAATGCGGGTACCGTCCTGCGTATTGTAGCAGGCTCCACCGGGGAAAAACAAATGATTTTCCATGCCCGAAAGGCTTGGAACCGACAACAGATAGTCGTTCATTTCTATATAACGCATTTTTTTGCACGTTATTTCCTCTACGGCAAAATGCCGGTCATGAAACGAAATGACGTTTACGACTTCTCCGTGCAGACGGTAATTTTTAAAAACTTTGAAGTTTTTTCCACGGATAATCGTTTCACTGCGGTGGGCGTTGGCCTTGACGAACCGGCGCAACTCTTCTTCTGAGATATTCACCATAATACTTAATTAATTTATAAATTTGACATAAAATTATTTAGACGAAACCGAATGTAGATGATAAACACATTTTTGTCAAGTCCTAAAGGCGAAAAATTCGGGCCGCAGACGGGCGTTGAAAAGCACAAAAGCCAAAACATCCTCTAGCCGGGCTGCTGGCACAGGTAAAAAAAAGTTTGAAACTGTGGGGAATATTGCAAAAAAAATCCCCGGAAGACCGGGGTTTCAGATGGTGGCCAGAGAGGGGATCGAACCCCCGACACGAGGATTTTCAGTCCTCTGCTCTACCAACTGAGCTATCTGGCCGGCCACGGATATGGTTTATATATAACTTTTTTGCAGATGGCAAGCATTTTTTTTACTTTTTTGCACAATTTCGCAATATTTTTAATATCTATTTGTTTTGCCATACATAATTTACAATAAAGCAGCAACAGGAACATAATAACGGCCGTTCATAATCACGGTTGCGGCGTTTTTCCTGCATAATGCGCCGGGAGCCGGCCTCTGCCCGTTCTTTCCAAATTTGCGCCGTTTGCCGCTACGTGCACCGTTGCGCAAAAATATCCGCAAAATGCCTTTATGTGCATAGTCTGGGAGTTTTTTTAAGAAAATGCTTGTAATTTTTCTCAAGTGCGGTAAAGATGGGGCAGATTTAATTTTTAATTGAGAGGATAACTATGTCTAATCCCTTGGATACAAAAATAATAAGCAGACTGGCTGAAATCTTGGATAAAACGAACCTGACCGAACTTGAATACGAAGACGAAGGGTGCCGAATCTCCCTGGTCAGAAATCCGGCCGGCGTTGCCGTTGCCGGCGCGTATGCCCCGGTTCAGGCTCCGATTGCCGCCCCTGCCGCCGCTCCGGCGCCGGTTCAGGCTGCTGCGGCGGACTCCGCCGATGCGGGCGATACCGATTACACTAACAGCCCGAATGCCGTCAAATCGCCAATGGTCGGCGTGGTTTATCTGTCGGCCGACCCGAAATCTCCAAACTATGTCAAGCCCGGCGATACGGTTGCCGAGGGCGATACGGTCTGCCTGGTCGAAGCGATGAAAACCTTTAACCCGGTTAAGGCGCACAAAGGCGGCAAAGTTGTCAAAATTCTGGTTGAAACCGGTGATCCGGTCGAATACGGCGAGCCTCTGGTTGTCATTGAGTAAGATTTCGGAACAACAATAATAGGAAACAATCTGATGTTTGAAAAAGTTTTAATTGCCAACCGCGGCGAAATCGCTTTGAGAATCCACAGAGCCTGCAGGGAAATGGGCATCAGGACAGTTGCCGTGCATTCCGAAGCCGACGCCAACGCGATGCATGTCCGTCTGGCTGACGAAGCCGTCTGCATCGGCCCGGCACGTTCGTCCGACTCGTATCTGAACAAACCGGCGATTATTTCCGCGGCGCTGATTACCGGCGCGGACGCCATCCACCCGGGGTACGGGTTCTTGTCCGAAAACGCCGACTTCGCCGAGATGGTCGAAAAACACGGCATAACCTTTATCGGGCCGACTGCCGAACAGATGCGCCTTTTGGGCGACAAAATCACCGCGCGCAAAGCGGCCATTGAGGCCGGGCTGCCGGTTACGCCGGGGTCTCCTGCGCTGGAAAGCATTGAACATGCCAAGGAATGGGCGAATAAAATCGGCTATCCGGTCATCATCAAAGCCAAAGACGGCGGCGGCGGCAAAGGCATGAAAACGGCCTTTAACGACGACGAAATCGCCGAAGCCTATACGATGGCACGCGCCGAAGCCAAAGCGGCGTTCCCGTCCGACGTAGTTTATATGGAAAAATACCTGCAGCATCCGCGGCATATCGAGATGCAGGTACTGGCGGACAAGTACGGCAACGTAGTGCATTTGGGCGAGCGCGACTGTTCGATTCAGCGCAACCACCAGAAAGTTATCGAAGAATGCCCGTCGCCGGCACTGAACCAGTCGCAACGCAAGGAAATCGGCGATATCGTCTGCAACGCGATTAAGAAAATCGGCTACCAAAATGCAGGCACGCTTGAATTTATGTTTGAAGACGGCAAATTCTATTTCCTGGAAATGAATACCCGCCTGCAGGTTGAACACCCGATTACCGAAGCCGTTTCCGGCATCGACATCGTCAAAGAGCAAATTCGCATCGCTTCGGGCGCTGCACTCGGCTATACGCAGGACGATATTCAATTCCGCGGGCATGCGATTGAATGCCGTATCAATGCGGAAGATCCGGAAACGTTTGCGCCCTGCCCCGGCAAAATTACCGAATGGCACGCGCCGGGCGGTCTGGGAATCCGCGTCGATTCGGAAATTTATTCCGGGTATTCGATTCCGCCGTACTATGACAGCATGATTGCCAAACTCATCGTCCACGCCAAAACGCGCAATGCGGCTCTGATGCGCCTGCGCCGCGCGCTGGAAGAGTTTATCATCATGGGCGTCAAAACAACTATTCCGCTGCATCAGGAGATAATTTCGCAAAACGAATTTATCGACGGGCAGTATAATATCCACTGGCTGACGGAATATATGAACAAACGCAGCAAATAAAAGGAAGCGGACCAGCTCCGTCATAAAGGCGGAGCTGGCAGTCAAACTGAAGCAGAGCCGCTCCCGAAATAAAAGCGAGCCTGCGGCAGAATAAAGGCAGAGTCCGCAGCCGAAATAAAGGCAGTGTACGCCGCCCAAATCAAGGCAAAGCCCGCCACTGAAATAAAAATGCGGTGTTTCATATTATTACAGGAGTTTTGGGATATAACGCTTTAAAAAAACATAAAGAGCAGGTTGAAAATGCAGGAAAAACTGTCGATTAAAAAAGTTTACAGAAATGCGTACCGTTATGTTGCGAGCCATTTGTTCGCTTTTGCCTTTTTAACGATTTTTTACTTTTTGGGCAGCCTGCTGCCGATGATATTCGGCTCTTCGTCTTTCTGGGGCGTTTCGCTGGCGTATAACTATCTGTTCTTTTATTTCGCTGCGGGGTGCTACTATAAACAGCGGATTTTATGGGACAGGGAAGTCTTTACGGCGGCAGGGCTGCGCTTTTTGCTGGCGATTGTCCTGTTTGTGCTGTCGATTTTTGTTTCGTCGTTGGCGATTAACGTCGGCATCCACATCATCGGCCGGCTGTTTCCCGTTCACGGACCGGCAGCGGTTTCGGCAGTTTTGGAGAGCCTGCCCTGGCTGCTGGCGAAAAGAATTTTTATCTTTTTCCTGTTTATCGCCTTTTTTATCGTTCCGTCGTTTGCTTTCGTCTCAGAGATAACGGGCAAAAAGCGCTCGCTTGTTGCGGCTTACAGCAAAACGAAAGGCGATTTGCCGCGGATTGCGGCCGTGGTGGCGGGAACGTTCCTGCTATTGTGGCTTTCCATGCTGGCGCTGAGCTTTGTCAATGTCTTTCTGGCATCGCTGGTGCGAGCGGCGATTTTGGTTTTCATCAGCATCTTGTATTTTAAGATGTACGACTTCTTTTACTGCTTTCCGCAGACACGGCGGGACAGCCGAACGGCAAAGGACGAAACGGAAAAAGCCTTGCCGCGCCGAGACGCTTCCGGCAGATTTTCGGCGGCCGATACCAACGGCATGAAAGAAAAAAAAGCGGATACGACTGATGATAAAGCCGAAACGGACAATTTAAGCGAGGGAGAAGACAATGCTGGTTAAAGACAAAGACATTCTGGTGGAAGATCCCGAAAAAAAAGACGGAGACAATGCGGAAAAATCCCCTGCCCCGCAAAAGCCGCAGCGGCCGAAAATAAAAAAAGAAAACATGCGGGCAGCATGGGGCGACGCATTTGACTATTATATCCGCGGCATTACCGAAAAATACCTGCTGTTTCGCGGAAGGGCATCGCGCCTGGAGTTTTGGGGATACGCCGCAGCGGCAGGAATTATGTGGATACCGCTTTATTTTGTCGGCGAATATGCAGAGATGCCGCTGTTGCCGTATTACTTTGCCTTGGCGACGCTGCTGCCGACAGTGGCGGTTACGGCAAGGCGCCTGCATGACATTAACAAAAATGCGGCCTTGTATCTCATTCCCGGAACCGTGCTTGCCGCCAGCGGATTTTTTATCGGCCTTGCCGGCGCGGCGGTACTGGTATTGTGCTGGGCAGTTTTGCTTATCCGTCTGTTGTCGCGGGAAACCGACCTCAACGACGGTTTTTACGGTGCGCCGAATGACAATGACGAAATCTATGGCGAAGACAATCTGCCGATTGTCAGGAAATTCCGTTTTCTGGCACTGACGCTGCTGGCCGTATGGCTGGCAATTACCGGCGCCAAGCTTGAAGACTGGTCTCAGCAGGCACAACAGAAGGCGGCGATTGATTTGATTATGGACAAGGTTCTTATTGAAGGGCAAGACGCCAAATTAACGCCCGAACAGATAAAAGCGGCACAGGGGCAGATGCTCGGCGTTTTAAAAACGCTCAGCGGGCAGAGAGTTTCCGAAAAAGAGATTATGGAACAGGTTGACAAAGCCGTCAAAGCGGTTTCCGATGCGGCAAAAGTATCCTCCGGCGCGGCGGCAGCCGGAAAATAACCTCTGGCATGAAGGGCTGCGGGAAGAAGATGAAACGAGCGGCACGCAAGGTTTTATTGGCTGTGGGAGGTTTGGCCGTTCTGACGGGAGCGGCATTGTTTTCCGGGAGATTGTTGCTGATTGCCGGAAAAACCGCGCCAAAGGTTGAAAAAGCGTATTTTCAAACAGCAGAAAATATTCCGCCTTTTTTAAAGCCTTATGCAGACATATTGGCGGAAGCGGCCAATGATACGGCAAACGGACGGACAAATGAAGCCGCGCATACAGCGGCCGGGGCGGCGGCGAGTTGCAAAAATATCCGCATATATGCCGGAAACTGGTTTTCGGACAGCGATGCCCCGGATATCAGCGACGATGCCAAGCGTTGCGCCATTCTATGGCTTGGATCAAGACAGGGCATAATGACCGGCGGGCTGGAAAAATATTATGCCGTTTGGGCATCAACGCCCCTGTTGCGGACGTATCTGCAAAATGCGGGAATTCAGGCGGCATATATGCCGCTATTTTACCTGCCTGATGAAAAGGCGGCCGTTTCCGGATATAGCAAGGCTGATGCCGAATATAGAGAGGATACTTCTGAATATAACGGGGCTGATGCCGAATATAACGGAGCCGCTTCTGAGATGCTGCAGAAAAGCCATATTGCAGAAAAACACCGCGGAGGCGGAATGCTTTTTGCCATCGTTGGCAATCCGCCTTTTATTGAAGATATTTTGCGAGAAAAAGCCCTGCCCTATCGCCGCTATGAGCTTGACAAACCGGAACAGGCGGCGCAGATGATGAGGGAAATGCCGCAGCAAAAGGCGATTTTTGCGGAAAAGACTGCTCTCGGTACGCAGACGCTCGACATACATCCGCTGTTTTTAGCCGCAGCCGGGAGGGAAATTCCGTTAATTATGCCATGGATATGGCCCAAAGAGGATACCGTCAACCTGTTTAACGACAGAGTAAGCTTTTACACTGACAAGTCAGGCGCGGAAAAGATGGCAGCAGAAGTTGAACAGGCAGAGAAGAAACAAGACATCAGGCTGCCGGTTCAAAAACGCGCGGCAAAAGCAGCACAGCTGGCGCGGCGGGAATATTCGGCAGAAAGCGCCGGAAAGCGCGTCCGGCAGGCTCTGGCGATGCAGCCTGACCAGTATAAACGCCCCGGCAGCATTTTTCTGCCATCGGAGAAAAGCAGTATCAATATAGACATTCCGACGGCAATCGGGCATTATACCGCCGGAGACTATGCGCTGGCTTCCGATTTGGCGGAGGGGCTGACGCGGGGCGGCGCAAAGGTTGACCTGACGTTCTATAATTCCCTGTACAAATATCCGGCGGAAACGAACATTCTCCTGCGCGGATTTCTGCCGCCGTTTGCGGACGACCTCAGCGCCAGAACAAACATCATCTATCTTGCCTATGCCCAGTTTGGCGAAGACGGGCGGCGGGAGCTTCTTCCCACGGACGAGGCATATCTGGAGACTGTTGCCGAGAGTGCCCGCCAGGCAGACGCTTTGGCAACGGCGTCGCAGAAACTGGCAGAACAGCTGCGGGCAAAAGGCATTCCGGCGCATTATATTCCGCAATTTACCGATACGGCACGGTTTTATCCTGATTTTGAAGAAAGCCTGAAAAGTGATGTTTTATTTGTCGGGGCAAACACGTTTTACCGCACGGCGGTGCCTTTTCTGCAACAGCGCGGCATCGCGGTCGACGTTTACGGTCCGAAATGGCCGATTGGAACGGCAAAAGCAAACTATGCCGACAACCGGATTTTACGCAAATATTACAGCTCAGCCAAAATCGTCCTCAACGATACGCGCGAGGGAATGAAAAGATTCGGTTTTATCAGCAACCGGATTTTTGATGCGACAGCCTGCGGAACGCTGGTCATCTCCGACTATATGCCCGAGATTGAAGCGATATACGGCGACAGCGTGCCAATGTACAAAAACGGCGATGAGCTGGCGCGGCTGGTACGCTATTACCTTGACCCGGCTCACGAGCCGGAACGGCGGGAAAAGGCGGCACGGGCAAGAGAAATCACGCTGAGGTATTTTACGGCAGAACAGGCTGCGGAGAAATTCCAAGAAATTATACATAACATTAAAAAGTAGTCTTTAACAAAAAAAATCACGAGTGGGATAAAACGAACCGCGGATAAAAGGCTAAGGCTATAGAAACATATTGACAAAAAAATATTGTATGGTATGAACACGAGAGATATTATAGAATTATGTTCATTTTTTTGTGTTATTAAAATTTTTATGCTATGGATTTTCTTACATTAATCAAAGATGGCAAGCATACAGCCATTGTAAGCTACGTTAAAGGTTGCAAATGTCTGAGTATTGACGAAGAACTAGCTCTTATCAGCCGTGGCAACCATGAAGAAATTATGAGCTATATTGCCCATCACTGGTTGGAAATTGAACCTTTTGAAGCTTTTTTGAAGCGGGGAAATTTGAATGAAGTCCGGTTTTATATTGCAAGACATGGTTTATATGCCGACAGTGCGCTTTGTGAAGCTGTTTTTCAGTTTGGCCGCAGCATTACGGCGGAGGTTGTCAGTTATATGCTGAGGGAACGTTATGCAGAGAAAACCGGGAATTATCGCGCGCCGATTAAATGGGCGGAAGTTGAATGTATGCTTATTAAAACGGAAGATCACTGCGCCCTGCGCCAGTATATCAGCCAGGTACAGCTGGAAAAGAAATCGCATGACCTGCTAAAATTGAAGGGTTCGGCCGAAGACCTGTTGGTTTACGACCTTGTGTGGAACGGACAGCCCTAAACCGCAGCTCACCAACAGGCAAAAGCAATCATGACAGAAAAAGAGGCTTTGTTCCATAACGGAGCAGAGCCTTTTTTTATGCCGGATTGCGGCATTTTACAGCGGAGCTGAGAGCGGAGAAATTCCGGAAAATCATAAACGAGGTCGGGCACTAATCAGCTGCGGTTCCAGAGTTGTTTGGCTCTGAGCTGCCCGGTTCCAAAGCGGTTCGGTTCCAGAGCCGGCCGGTTTCGGGGCGGTAATAACAGACGCCGGTCGTCAGGTTGACAAAGCCGCCGTCGCGCAGCGGTATTTCCCGCCCGTCCAGCTTTACCTGTCCCAAAGAAAACTCTATCCGCCCTTTATAGATGCAGCTTTGTTTATTGCAGACAACCGGGTCGCCGGCGGGAACGGCGTATTTGCCTTTGGTTTTGGTGCCGGTCCACATTTTTTCCAGAAATTTGTTTTTATGATAACGGGAGGCGACCAGTTTTCCGGCAGGGTTTCTGTAGGCATACGTCGTGCCTTTGGCGTCGAAGACAAAATCCGGGCGCGGGCTGAAACAGATGCTGACAACGCCGGCGACTATCCCGGCAATCCCCCAGAAACGCCATTTTGCCTGCCAGATACAGAGCCAGAGCAAGCCGAACGTCAGCAACAATATGCCCCAGTCCGGCAGGGTTCCGACGCCCTCGCCCGCCTTGGCGCCGGGCAGCGCCGCTACCCATGCGGTGATTTGGTTGATTACATCGATGCCAGCGGCAAACGGCCTGACAGCATAAGCGCCAAGCCCGAACGGCAGGCTTATCAGAAACAACAACAGCGCAGGCATAACCCAGAAACCGATGACCGGCCCCGCCAGCAGGTTGCCGAGGCTGGTATAGACCGAAATCTGGCTGAAATAATAGACGCCGTACGGCAGCGTCATCAGGCTGGCAACCAAATCCGATACCAAAAGCCCGGCCATATAGGCAACGAACTTTCCGAACAGGGTGCGGCTGTCCAGCCAGCGGTGCAGCCGGACGGCGTTCTTTTCATAAAAAGCAACCAGGCCGAGCACGGCGGCAAAAGACATCAGAAACCCGGGCGACACAACCGCTTCGGGCGTTATGGCGACGACGACCAGCACCGCAAACGCCCACAGGCGCAGCGAGACGGCACGGCGGTTAAACAAAACGGCGACCAAAACCAGCGTCGTCATCACGAACGCGCGGATGCAGGAAACACTCTGCCCGGAAATAAGAAAATACGCAAACGTAAAGAAAACGGATACGACGGCGGCGGGTTTGCGCAAATCGTACCGCCCTTCGCCCAACGGGAACAGGGTTGCACGTATCAGGAAAAAGACCAAGAGCGCAATAATGCTCATGTGCATTCCGGAAATAGAAAGGAAATGCGCCAGACCCGAGGTGCGGTAATCGTTATTCAGTTGTTCGGAAATCGTGCTGCGGTCGCCGATGGTCAGCGCTTTGGCGATGGCGCCGGCGTCTTTGGAAGTGTTGGCGTCAATCAGCTCCTTGATGTACGTCCGAATACGGGTTATCGTATCCGCTGCCGGGTTTGCCGCCGCGGCGGGGCATTCTACCTGAAATACGGGGCCGACGGTATAGCCGACAGCGCTCAAGCCTTTATAGAAGTTAGCGCGGTCAAACTTATAGTTGCTCAGCGGGTTGGGCATAAATCCCTGCGGCAGTTTGGCGACAAGTTCAACGCAGACGCCGGGTTTCAGCCATGGTTCGGAAAAATTCAGGCTGATGCGGAAATCGCCTTTCAAGTCCCGCTCGAAATTATTGACATCGGACAACAACAGCCGCGGGCGATTGTTGGAATTATAATCCATATCCTTAACCCGGCCGCGCAAATAGCTGATTTCAGACAAGTCATGTTCCAAATTGCGGGCACGGTACATCGCATCGGCCTTGGCCATGCTCAGCCCGAGCAAAAATACCGCGGCATACGTCAGGAGCTTGAACTGCCCGTCCCGGCGGCGCGTTAGCCACAACAACAGCAGCACGGCTTCAAGATAGCCGACAATCACCCAGGCCGACAGTTCCAGCGGCAATGCAAAGTAAAACGCCGCGCCGGATGCAAAAGCTACAGCATACCAGATTATCAGGCTTTCCGCCTCGTTTTGATAATTTTCGGCCGCATACAGCTTCAACCGCAGCCATTGTTTGCGGAGCCACCACCTCACCGGATTATGCCTCCGGTGTCCGAGGTGCCGGGGCGGACAGCCTTTCGGGAGCAACGCGGGCGCCGGGTTCAGGGATTTTATGCGGTGCCGCGGAGGTGTCCGAAACGGCGGAAATTGGCGTGATGGAAGTGTCTAGGGCAGCAGATGAGGCGTTGGCGCCATTTATCTCCCGCAGCACGATTTCCGCAGCACGGCGGCTCGGGTTTATTTTGCCCGCGCCCATCAGGCGGCGCAGCTCTTCCATTTTATTTTGAAATTGGGTACGCGGGGCTGCATTTTCCGTATCCAGAAATTTCGCCACCTCGCCCGCCACGTTTTCAGGCGTGCATGCTTCCTGCAGAAGCTCAGGCACAATACTATCGTTCATCAGGATATTGGGCAGGTTGACGGAACGGATTTTCAGCAGGTGGCGCGCCAGCCACGCCGTCAGCGGCGCAACCTTATAAGCGATGATATGCGGGATTTTCATTATCGCCAGTTCCAGCGACACGGTTCCAGACGCCGCCATTGCCGCTGAGGCGGCTGCCCTCGCCCCGTTGCGTTCCTGCCGGCCTGCGACAATCATCACATCATCGGCGCCGTTTTCCGCCACCATACGGCGCACCTGCTGCTCTACGGTCTTGACTGTGGGCAGGACAAACTGCAAGTCGGCGTATTTTTGCCGCAGCAGCGCGGCGGCTTCCAGGAACACCGGCAACAGGCGGCTGACCTCGTTATGGCGCGAACCGGGCAAAATCAGGACAATCCGCTTATCAGGTGAAATACCCGACTTGCGGCAAAATTCTTCCGCCGCCGTTTCCGGCACCGTATTTTCGATTACCGGATGCCCGACAAAATCCGACGGCAGATGATGGGGGATAAAATATGCCGGTTCGTTCGGAAACAGTGTCAGCAGGCGGTCTACATACTTATACATCGTTTTGGCCCGTCCCTTTTTCCACGCCCAGACCTGCGGCGCGACATAATGCATCTGCGGCACTTTAATCTTTTGGCGGCGCAGGGCTTTATGCACGCGGGAGGAAAAGCTCCAGCTGTCTATGGTAACGACAATGTCCGGCTTTTGGGCGGCGATGTCGGCGACGGTTTCGCGAATGCGGCGCAGGACTTTCGGAATGCTCGGAATAACCTCCGCCAGCCCCATAACCGCCAGGTCGCTGATGTCAAACAGGGATTTAAGCCCCTCCTCTTTCATATTTTCACCGCCGACGCCGGCAAATTCCGCCTCCGGCGCAAGTTCTTTCAACGCGTGCATTAAACGGGCGCCGAGCATATCTCCCGACGGTTCCCCGGCTATCAGATATATTTTCATGCTTCATACTCCGACGGAATTATGCCTTTGATGAACAGGCCATACTCGTTTGCCAGCCTTATCACTTCCGGCTCATTGACTATCAGGGTGTTACCGGCGTGGACGGCTATCCCTTTCAGGCCGCTTTTATGCGCGTTTTCCACCGTGCGCGTACCGATGGTCGGCAGGTCGATGCGCATATCCTGCTGAGGTTTGCGCAGTTTTACAAGTATCGGGGCCTTTCCTTTGCGCACATAATCGGCGCATCTTTTAATCAGCCTGTCGGTTCCCTCTATTCCCTCAGCGCCTAAAACCAGCCCCTGCTGGACAATAACCGACTGGCCGACATCAAGCTTGCCCAAAGCGGAAGCTACTTCTACGCCGCGGCGAATATCTTCTTCATCGGCTTTATCAGGCTTCTTTTTGGTCAGCACGCCTTCGTGCGCCAGCAAATCCGGAACAACTTCCTGAATGCCGACGACTTTCATCCCGTCGGCCTCGATTTCTTTTACCAAGGCACGGAGAATACCGTCATCGCCCAAAGCTTTGGCGCCAAGTTTGGCAAAAAACGCCGCGGTGCGCAAATCCGGCACCAGTTCGGAAAATGTCGGCCGTTTAATGGTGCCTATCAGAACGATTTCCTTAACGCCCTCTTCCTTAAAGCGTTTAAATCCGGTGCCGGCCTGCCCTATCCGTATCCATTCGTGCGCCACGTCTTTAGTAAAAATCTTTTCATCGGCATTGGCATGAATAGCCAGAGCATAATATGGGCGATTGTGCGCACGGCACCAGTCTATCAGCCGCTTGGGCAACTCGCCGCCGCCGGCAACGATGCCCAGTTTGCGGTCGGGATTGCGGGTAATGTCCTTTTCTTCCGCGGATACGGTTTCCTGCATAGTCATTTTCCTTATCAAGGTTTGGCAAATTTATGCTTTCGTTATACCATCGGGCAAAAAAATTGCAAAATATTAAAAATTATTATTGACAACTATTTTTTTTAGGGTTATATGTCTGTTTGTTGTTCAGGCAGCGTTCATATATCGCGGGGTAGAGCAGCCCGGTAGCTCGTCAGGCTCATAACCTGAAGGTCGTTGGTTCAAATCCTTCCCCCGCAACCAATAGCGAAAACGGAAGCGTAAGCTTCCGTTTTTTTTGTATCTGCGGTATTTTGCAAAATTAAAGAAGCTACGGGGGGATTTTTTATTTTGACAGTGCGCTGGAACTACAAATCCGGTTAGTTAATTATATCCGGAATTTCAGTTAATTATATTTTACGGTATGGCATCAGGCTACTTTTGCTTTTTCGTCCGCAGCAGGAAGATACCCTTTGCCCTCAGCGGCAATACGCGCTGCATCCGGATATTCCAAAGTTTCCATCCGCCTCAAAAAGGCGGACAGCCAGGCTGAGTCCAAAGTCGTGTCATAAGGCCGGGAAAGGCGAAAATACGTTGCAGTATAAAAACGCCACCAGCGGACGGCAAACTCCATACTGTCCCGCAGAAGACCGACAGCTGGCGAATTTGCTTCCGCACCGGATTCCGAAAGCGCAGACGCAATGGGACGGAAAATCCCGTTACAAACCTTGTCAAAATAATGATGCGGAACGAGCGTCAGCTGCCAACAGTCAGCGGCCCGGCTTTCCCTGTCATATACCTCTGGCGGCAGGGGCTGCTTATAAAGGGGAGAGGCAAAACCTTCCGGCGTTTTTTCCACGGGGTAAAGCGAGGCGCCGTTCCGGCGGTAAGCTTCCATATCCGGCGGACAGGCAAGCGACCGTACGACTTCCTGCATGGTTTCCAGTTCCTGCAGCAGATGTTTCCGGTCGGGATGCAAAATATCCAAAAGAGGATTCAGACAATCGCGTTTCAAATGATACAGCTTTTCGGAAAACGATTGCAGGAGAAAATACTTGTTCAGCTGATAATTAAAAGAGATGCCGAAATACGGAATAACACAACATCCGCGGCAGGTTTCCAATGTGCCGGACGAAAGGGCACTGCGGCGAAAAGCGGCATTGTCCAAAGCTGCGTTCAAATCTTTGTTCCAGGCGACGTTTTCGCTTACGGCGTGATAGCACGGCAGCACCAGGCTGCCGTCGGGCGCAAAAGTCAGCGTATGGCGGTTGGCCGAACAAGGCGGCAGCTGCGACGGAGAAGAAGTTCGGAAAAATTCCATAAAATGCAGCAAAACAACCGTGTACGCATCAAAAATCCGGTTGACTATATCGGAAATATATGCCGAAATACGGTAAGTCCCGCCCTTGTCCATATAGGGAAACATCGGGCTCAGGTAAATCAGGGCATGATGCCGCTGCGCATAAGATATCATATTGTCAAGCTCATTTATATTGCCATCGGTAACGACAGTCATTATTTTCGGCGCCCGCACGGAAGCAATTTTGGCAACCGTTTTTTTGACATTTTCACAGGCATCTATACCGCGTATCTGCCTGTATGCAGCACTATTGAGCGTATCCAGCGACGTATTGAACTTATCGGCGGCGAATGCCACTTCAAGCATTTTGCGTTTAGAGGCAGAGGCAATGCAGTTTGAGGTTACCTCGGTTTTTATGCCCAGCTTTTTGGCATATTCAATGACTTCTGCCAAATGCGGATACAGCGTTGGTTCGCCGCCGGTAAAATCTATGTAGCGGACGCCGTGTTCCCGGCATTGTTTCACCAAGAGGCAGGCATCTTCCGCGGACAGCTCGGGCACGTTTTTGAAGGCGGGATTCTGCCAGACGTTGCAATAGCTGCAGCGCGAATTGCAGCGATAAGTAACATAAAAACGCGCACAATAGAAATTCTGACCGTTCATCTTTTATCCTTTCTTTGTAACCTGTTCAATACTCCGGCGCAAAATCGCCATCCCCTCTTCCAAATCAGCGGCGGCAACGTTCAACGGCGGTGCCAGTCGAAGAATGTGCCCGCTCAAAATAGCCTCCAGCCCGTTCTGCCGCGCCCGGAAAAAGACTTCCCGCGCCAAAGCGGCGTCCGGTTCCTTTCCGCTACGGCTTTTGACAAATTCCACGGCGCCCATCAGACCTGCCGAACGAACATCGCCGACGGACGGAAACATTGCAGCAAGGCGTTCCAATTCTTCGCGAAGCATGACGCCGCTGCGGCGGACACGAACGAAAATTTCCCCTTTCTTCAATTCCTCCAGAACGGCAGATGCAACCGCAAGATTTACGGGATGGGCGGCAAAAGTCGAAGACCTCTCGCCGGGGCGGACGGCATAATGGTTTTCGGTGATGTATTCCCGTTCACACAAAACCGAAAGCGGACGCCCGTTTGCCAATCCTTTAGTCAGCGATACAATGTCAGGGCATATTCCCCACAGCCCGTAACTGGCGAGAAAATACCCGGTGCGCCCGCCGCCGGTCAAAACTTCGTCGGCAAACATAATTATTCCGTTTTCCCGGCAAAAATCAGCAAATCCCGTCATAAATTCCCGGGGCGGAACAACAACGGCGGCTCCCTGCACGGGTTCAAAAATCACGGCTTTGGCGCGGCGTTCTTTCAGTTTTGCAATAACTTCGCCCAGACAATGCAGACCGCAGGTTTGGCGTTCTTTATGCCACGGACAGCGGTAACAATGCGGATAGTCCACCTGAAAATTGTCAAACAGCGCCGCATGCGCGGTTTCGTTTATTGTCAGCTTGGTTCCCATCGTCTTGCCGTGAAAACCGCCTCGAAACGCCGCTATCGGAATGCGCTGCTTGTCGAAATAATTAATAATGTCGCTCAAGCCGCGGTCTACTGCATAACCTCCGTCATTATACGGGATAAGCTTATAATCCGGCAACGGCAGCAACGGTGCCAGTTCTTCATAAAAATGGCATTCTGCCTCCGTCCGCCGGCCGTGAACGTTATCCATCAGCCCGGCAGCCCTAATTTCGGCGGCTACAAACGGCGGATAACAATGGCCGAAGCTGTTGGTAAATATTCCCGACGTAAAATCCAGATATGTTTTGCCGTCCGCATCGGTAAAGCGGCTTCCCGATGCCGATGCAACGACGATGTCTTCATCCGTACAATATCCCTGCGGCGTACGGGCACGAATGCGGGCGATGATGCCCCTATTTCCAATTCCATCCATATTCTTTCCCCTGTTCATGCGAAAACGGTATACGGGCATAGGCGAATGCAAGCTTTTTCAGCCACTGCCGGATTTCTTCCGAAATATCGTCCAGCGAAGACAACCGCCAGCGCCACGATTTGGCATAATCCCGGCCATGGGCGATGCGCCCGCGGTTATCCAAGCCGAGAATGTCCGGCAGCGGAATAATCACTTTTTCGGCGGCGGAGCGATACAATTCTTCAATACAGCGTTTTTGGAGGTCGTCCTGCGGCGACGCCTGCAGGTAATAGCGCAGATACGGCAGATATTTCGCTTCCAGCCCCTGCAAATAGGAAGCAAAGGCAGGATTATCATGCGTTCCGGTATAAGCGACGGACTTGTGCGGATAATAAAACGGCAAATGGATGGTTTCGGTACCGTAGCCGTTTGCAAAACCGAACTGAAGAACCCTGGTGCCCGCCCAGCGGTATTTGGTAAACAAACGATATGCACGTTCGGGAACGCTGCCCAAATCCTCGGCAATCAGTTCCACGCCGCAGGATTTCGCCAGCCGGGTCAGTTTTGGAATAAATACGTCGTTTTCGGCATCAGGGCCGTCATACCAGCGTTCGCCGACGCGCCCCAGACCGTAATAGCGTACAAAACCAATCGCATGGTCGATGCGGATAGCATCATACAAACCGGCATAAAAGCGAAAACGCTCCAGGTGCCAGCGGAATTTGTCCGCAGCGGCGGCCGGCCAATCGTAGCACGGCATATCCCAGCTGCGGGTATGGGAGGCGAAACAGTCTCCCGGCACGCCGGCCGACAAGGTTACGGACGCATCTTCCGGATTGACGGCAAAAATATTTCGGCGGCTCCAGACGTCAGCACTGTCGTAAGCAACGTAAAAAGGCAAATCGCCGATTATTTTTATGCCGTTTCGTCCCGCATACTCTTTCAACTGATGCCACTGGCAAAAAAATTCGTACTGAACAAACTGCCAGAACAAAACGGAAACTGCCAGGCGGCGGCGATAACCGCGCAGTACTTCCGGCCGACGGAAAGCCGCCCCTTCTTCCCATTCGTTCCAGGGTTTCCAGCCGAAGTGTTCCTTTAACGCCATAAACAGGGCGTAATCGGAAAGCCAGACGGCATTTTTGCGGCGGAAAGCCAAAAATCCGGAATCACTTTTGCCGCCGCGGGCACAAAACCTGTCGAACGCCAAACGCAAAAGCTTAAACCTTGCCGCAAACAGCCTGCCATAATCAATATCAGCCGAATTTGCACCAAAGTCATACTGTTCCGCTTCCCCCGGCAAGAGCAAACCGTCTTTTTCCAGCATATCCGGCGCAATAAAATACGGGTTTCCGGCAAAAGCGCTGAGTGTTTTATACGGGCTGTTGCAGTAGCCGGTCTGCCCGTGAGGCAAAACCTCCCACAGCGTTTGCCCGGCTTCCCGCAGCATATCGACAAACCGATACGCCCCCTCTCCCATATCGCCGATGCCATACGGCGACGGCAGGCTGAAGACCGGCAGCAAAATCCCGGCGGAACGGTTGTAGCTGTCTCCGTTGATATATTTTTCCGCATGTTTCATTTTATTCTCCTCGTTTTCCTGAATATACTTTTCGGCGACCCGGCGGTTTTCCGCCGCCTGCCCTACCGTCCGTAACGGTCTATCCGTGCCTTGCGGTATATTTCCTTCCAGCCGCTGCTTTTAATCCGCGCGTCGTCCATATGACCCCGCCCCGACAAAACGGCAATGCCGCGCAGACGGTTCTGCATGACCTCGCTGATACTGGATATTTTATCCAGACGCCAACGCCAGGATTTTTCAAAATCGTGTTCATAGCATATCCGGCTTTCGTTGCCCAACGACATAACGTCCTGAACCGGAATGATGACTTTTGCCGCCGAAGAATTATACAGGGCGTCAATGGCGTTCCAGACCAAATCCTCGCGTTTGGAAGCCTTCAGATACGTCATCATGTACTCCAGATCGTCATCACTTTTGTGCGCCAGAAGGCCGGCCAATGTTTCATTATCGTGCGTTCCGGTGTATGCCGCGACATTCTGCGGATACATCTGCGGCAGGTGAATATTGCGCGTCCCGTAATGCATATCGCCGACGGTATGTTGAAAAATGCGCATACCGAGCCAGTTCAGCTGGTCATACAAATCATGCGTTCGCTGATTGTTATTGCCAAGGTTTTCGACAATAATATCCATATTGCGTTCCCGGGCAACACAGTCGATAATGCCGGTGGCTGATGCCCTGTCACTGTCCGGCCCCGGATACCATACGCCGCGCGCACCGTCGTCTTTGATGCCGTAATAATGGACAAACGCCACGGCATGGTCGATGCGCATAATGTCATACATCCCGGCGCCGATGCGGATACGTTCCGCCAGCCAATCGTAATTTTTCGCTTTCATTCTATCCCAGTCATAGCAGGGATTTCCCCAGCGGATGTCCCTGTCACCTGACGGAATGCCTGAAAACAGCTTGATGCTGCCGTCGGGGTTTAAGTCAAACAACTCGCGGCGGCTCCAGACGTCGGCACTGTCGTGGTTTACATAAAACGGCATATCTCCTATCAGCTTGACGCCTTTTTGATGAGCATACTCCTTTAACTGCTCCCACTGCCGGAAAAACTGAAACTGCGTAAATCTCCAGAAAGTGATGTCTTCGTTAAGGTTGCGGCGAAGATTGCACATCGTATTTTTTTCGCGGAACTTTAATCCGTCGGGCCATTTGTACCAAGGGGCATTTTCCAGCCTGCCTTTGACGGACATAAACATGGCGTAGTCGTCAAGCCAGCCGTGGTTTTTAAAACGAAAGGCCAAAAAATCGTCCGACTGGTGTCCGCCCTGCATCATCCAGCGCCCGAAAGCACGGCGAAGCATTTTTTCCCGCGAGGCGAACAGTTTTCCGTAATCTATATCTACCGGGTCGGAACCGAAGTCTAATCCGGACAAATCCTGCGGACGCAGCAGCCCCTCCTCCATCAATTTGTCGGGAGAAATATAATAATGGTTGCCGGCACAGGAACTCAGACTCTGATACGGGCTGTTGCCGTAGCCGACCGGGCCGTTGGGCAGCATGGCCCAGAGCTGCTGTCCCGAATTTTGCAGCACGTCGATAAACCAGCGCGCCTCGTTACCCAAATCCCCTATGCCGTATTTTCCGGGCAGGCTCATTACAGGCAGCAGAATGCCAGCCTCCCGCTCATATAATTTTCTGCCGTTCAGTTCGGTCAAATCAAAACTCATATTAAAAACGCTCCTCCGTCAAAATTAAAACATTGTCCCGATGTAAAAGCATAATGATTGGTTATAATATTATATACCAGCGCAGCCACTTCCGCCGGCTGTCCCAAACGCCGCGACGGCAGCCTCCGTTTCTGCGCCTCTTTATCGTCAGCGGCTGTCATCCGGGTTTCAATATAACCGGGCGCTATGGAAAAAAACGAAACGCGCCCGGCAAATTCCGGATTGGCGGCTGCTTCGGCAGTCAATGCCAAAACGCCTGCTTTGGAAGCGCTGTACGACATATCGGCGCCGGTTGCCGCCTTAAACGCTGCCAGCGAGGCGTTGTTTACCACCACCCCGGAACCGGGCATGTGCGCAATTTCATGCTTCATGCATATCAGGGTTCCGACCAGATTGACATCTATCACGCGGCGGGCGCGGGCAATATCCGCCTCAGAGAGTTTTTGGGGCGCTATTCCCGTTCCGGCATTGTTAAACGCGGCATCAAGCTGCCCGATACGGCCGAGCAAAGCGGAAATTTCCGGCTCATTGCTGACATCGGCAACGCGGTAATGAAATCCGGGCAGCGTTTTTTCCATCGCGGCGCCGCGGCCGTCTTCCCCGTTTCCGGAAATGCCATACACTTCCCAGCCGCGGGAACAAAACAATTCGGCGGCAGCTTTGCCGATACCGTGCGTAGCGCCGGTAATCAGAATTTTTCCAGGTTCAGACAAAATGGCCATCAATTTCCTCCTTATGATCTATATACCAGGCGGCGGTTTCCTTAAGCCCTTTTTCCAGCGTGTAACGCGGCGCGTAGCCGAGTTCCCGGTTCAGCTTTCCGTAATCCATGCACTGATTCTTTATTTCGCCTGCCGTGACAATTTCTTCGCGCGGAGCGATTTTTCTGCCGGCATATTCGGACAACCGGCCGATAACCTCGCCCATGGCATAACTGTTGGACGTTCCGAGATTAAAGGCCTCGCCCAGAATCCGCCCCAGACTTCCTCCCCGTTCCAGCCGGTCAAGCAGCATGGCGACGGCACGGGTTAAATCGCGGACATAAATCATATCACGGTAAAAAGATTCCGCCCCGCCCGACGGTGTCCGGTACTTCTTCAGCACGGGAGCGGTTTGGGTATACAGCAGGCGATACAGCGTCCCCGGAACAACCCGGCTCTTGTGATAATCGCCCGGGCCGTAAACATTGCAAAAGCGGTATACGACCGCCGGAAAACCGCTCTTCCGGGCAACGGAGCGCACCAGTTCATCGGCGCGCGCCTTAGAGGCGTCATACGGACATGACAGCGGACGCAGTTCATCGCTTTCATGGTACGAACTGCGGCTGCCTTCGCCGTAAACCTTGTCCGTAGAAGCGTAAAAAAATCCCCGGAACGAACTGTCGTGCCGCTGCCAGCGCCGCAGCGCCGCTGCAAGGACATTCCTTGTTCCGTCATAATTCGTCCGCCAGGCATCCCTTCCGTTTTCCTGCGCTTTCTGAATCGTGGCGCAGGCAGCAAAATGAAGGACAAACTCAATATCCATCCCGCCTTTTTCCGCGGCAGCAAAAACGGATTCGATAAATTTTCCGTCCGCCACGTCGCCAAAGCAAAACTGTACATCGCTTTTGGCAAACGCCGCTGCCGAAACCGGGAACGCTGCCGCAGTACGAATCCCGGCATCCCGCAAAACGGCGGTGCAGAAGACTTCTTCCGGTTTGCCAAGCGCCAGCACTTTGCGCCCCGCTGCGGCCAGTTCCGCCAACATATGCTGCCCGATAAAACCGGTGGCTCCGGTTACCAGACATACTTTCATCCTTTTTTCCATCTCCCCCTCCGCGGTTAAAGGCTTTTATCCATCTTTGCCGAGACAACACCTTCCGCCAGCAAGGTTTCTATTCCCTTTCCGGTATCATAAAGGGAGAAATATTCCCGCAGACTGGCAAACGTACGCAGCGGCTTTTCGGCTTCGGGATTAAGAGCCAGTATCATTTCCAGCATCATCAGCCCCTGATAACGGCGGAATTTTGCATCGCGTTCCACATTCTTCTTGTTAATCCAGGTATGCATAATATCCTGATGCCAGTCCGGGCGTTCGGGATGGTGTTCCAGCGTATAATAATGCCATTCGGCACGACGGCCGGTTTTGCAGTCAATAAAAAACGGCGGTTCCCAGATTATGTCCAGAAACGGCACGACTGCGGGCGTTCCCCATATGCCGCGCCAATCGCAGACAAACGAAAAAGTACGCTGGTCAATCCCCAGCAACTGGCGGGAAATGACTTCCGGTGCCAATTCTCCCCTTATCCAATTATTAATGAAAAGTTCTTTGAAAAAACGTCCCCATTCCCGGAGCAGCCCCTTATCATTAAAAAACATCAGACAGGTATTGACAGCAGGAAGCGATTCATTGACCGGGGGCAGTTTGCAGCCTTCGGGAAAATGAAGCGACGCAAAAGGCGGATAGCATTCCCCGCCGATTTGCTCCAGATGCGAATAGGCCGCTTTGACCGAAGCTGCACCGGGAATTATCACGTCATGACGTTTCTTTAAAATCAGGTCGGTATCCACAAAAAAAACGGGGACTTGTTCCCCCGCCAGTTCAGCTTCTTTCAACAGTGCATCCGGTTTGGAATACGAATAATATATGCGGTAATCGGTATTTTCCGGCGTAATATTCCTTTCAAGCGTTTCGTAATCGACATGGCTCCAAACGCCGCAGTCCAACAGCCCGTGCCGGGCGAAAAAGCCATATATCGCCTTATCGCAATAAAGGGTATGGCAGCTGCCGGATTCCGGATATAAAATGCGGCGGATTATCAATCCCTGGGCAATCATGGTCAGCAGGTAGTGGCTGCCGAACGCCTTTTCAAGCGCCTGTTCGTCAATAGCGGCATAATTCTGCACATTGCCGCCAAAAGTCCGATATGCCAACGGTCCGCTGCCCAACGCGTTTACAGTGCGAACAACCGTATGCGGCGACGATGACACGCCTTTTTGAATATAGTCCAGGAGTTCTGCCGTAACTTTGCTTAATTTCATACTTTCCTCCTTCGGCAAAGATTTGCAACTCACGAAAAAAAATATAACCGGAGCGTTTTGGAGCGTCAATGCTTAATTTTTTATTAACGAAAGAAAAAGCATTTGACTTTTTGTCAAAAATCTTTAGTATAATAACTCCCCGCCCGATTGAAATGTTTTCGATTGAAATGTTTTCGGTAGAAATGTTCCCGGTTGAAATGTTCCCGAAAAGCTGCATGTGTAAAAAGTCCCGAGGGGCTGATTAGTTCGCCGCAGGATTTTTTATTTAAAATATCTTGTCTTTTGCGTTTTATAATCCGCGTTTACGCTTTCCTGCGAAACGGACGGAAAATTATAGTGCTGCGGCACATATGCTGATTTTGCCAGCAGTTACCGGCAATAAAAAAATTTTCCTAACCTGTGTTTAACAGGCTATGCCCTTCTGCGTACAGGCGGCTTATATATGTCCAATCCGCCGATGGCTTATATGATGTGTTGGCGACTTACAGATGCACTGACGGCGTGCGGATGTGTTGCAGGCTTATTGCTCGACCGAAAAACGCTTATACATTGCGCCGACAGCTGCCTTATATATTGTTCAGCAGACGCCCCACAGCCTGCGACAGTTCGCGGATATAATCGTTGTCGCTGACCGGCGCGCTTTTGCCGACGCTGCGGCTCTGATACTTTTTCAGAAACGGGATGTCCACCGGCGTAAACAGGCGGTACAGATTTTCTCCGGTATCGGATTTGCCGCCGTTTTCGGCAAAGCTGTGGCGCAGCTGGTAGAACTTAACGGGAAAGCCGTCTTTCTGCGAGAATTTGCGCATCAAATCCCCCTCGCCCGCAGCATAGAAAAAGCCCTTAAACGTATCGGGATTGCTCTGCCAGTAGGCGCGGCAGACTTCCAGCAGGTTGGCTGTGCCGTCGCTGCTGACGGCCCGGCGACCTTTCCGGACGGCCGCAAGGTGCAGGACGAACTCGATTTCTATCCCGTTCTTGGCGGCTGTATTGAATATTGAAGCCAGAAAAGAAATGTCGGCGATGTCGCCAAAGCAAAACTGCACGTTATGTTCCTTAAACGCCGCGGCAGAAATGGGAAGCGCCGACGTCGCCTTTATCAGGCGGTTGTTGGCAGCCAACGGGCTGAACGCGTCTTCAGAATCGCCCAAAGCCAAAACCTTGCGTCCCGATGCAATCAGTTCGTTCAGGATATACTGCCCGACAAATCCCGTTGCTCCGGTTATCAAACAGACTTTCTGCTCCATTTCTTCTTCTCCCTGTCCTTGCGCTTTTGCTTTTCCGACGAGCGGTTATGAGCGCCATGCGCGGTTGTATTCTCCTATAGAAGTTATTGTGACGCTTTTTTGAACGTTTGTCAACGCACATGTTAAAGTTTTTTTAGACAAAAGTATTGACTCTTTTACTATTTTGGATATAATCAAGCTGTTATTTTATAAATTTATGTTTTTTAATTCTTAAAATTATTCTTTATGGAAAAAACATCCTTAACTTTGGCTCAGGCACATTGGATGTGTGTCCAGTCGATTTTGCAATTGCAACAGCTTCACCAAGCTGCCGGCAATACTGCCGTCATCAAATCCGAGTGCAAATCTCCGGAACTTGTCAATACTTTAAGAGACCGGGCACTGCAACTTGGAGCGGGAACCAAGACCCGCCTTCTGCCCGTTTCCGTTACCGGCCAGGGAAACCTGCTGGTGCTGCGCGAACGCGTCTGGGGATTGAAAATCGGCAACATGCTGGTTTTTGACGCGGGAAACTACTCATTGCAATCGCTGCTCGGCTTTGCCTGCAATATTCCGATGGCAAAGGTTTATTCCGACCGGATTATCTGCTACTACGCCAACGGGCGGCGCGTTATGCAAAAAGCCGACCCGATTGCGCTGGTCAACCGTTTCCGCACGCCGCCGATGCGCGACTGGATGAGAATTGACTTTGAAGCCGCTGCCCGTTTCTTCCCCGAAGAAACAGCAAAACTGAGACGGGGTTATCCCGACATCAGCCCTAAGAACTGGCGGCTTTTGACCGATGCCAACGTGGAAACGCTGGTTCTGGCGCAAGACGAAACGTACGACCACTTTATTCCGTTTCACTGCGTGATGAATGGTTCGCCGGTCAGCCTTGACTACTGCGACCCGATTTTGGGAAAACTTAACGGCTACGGCAACCTGCAGCCGCTGTTCCACGAATTTGCGACGCTGCTTGCCAACGGGCATTACCACGAAATTGCCAAAGACAAAAAACTGCGCTGCTTTGAACGAGGCTATTATGCCCGCGAAACAGGCGAAAAGAGCTTGTACCCCGGCGTTTCCGAACTGGAATTGAAAGTCGGCTTTGCGGACATTCCGTTTGAACAGGCAATTTTGCTGGCCAAGAACCAGACAGAACTCCGCCACCGTTATGTCCGCGGCGAAAGGCTGTTTTCGGTTGACGCCGACGGAAACGTGCTTAACGCACGGAACGTTGTCAACAGCCGGAATTTCAAACCCGGCGGACAGCGCATTATCCTGCTGCCGGACAATGTCTACGAAGCATGGGGAAAGGACTTTTCTTCCGAGATGCTGGAATTTCTGGCAAAAGAACGCACGTTCGACTACGGCATTTACGGCAACGACTTTATCCGCAATGTTTCGGGACAAGAACTGGAACAGTTTAAAACGCTGAAAAAGTTTGCCAAAGCTGCCGGATTCGGCGTTAAAACTGCGACTAAAATCGGTTTGGGAGCAGCGAAAATTGTCGGCGCAAGCTGCGTTATAACGGCACAAAACGCTTGCAAGTTTGCCAGCTTTGCTTTTGACGAAATCGCTTACCAGTTTGAAGGTACCTATGCCAGTGAAGGTGCAGATTTATCGGCTCCGACAAGAAGAGGTTGTATTACCGGACGTATCCATTATTCGGGTAGATCCTATGGTGATTTTGATTGGTAAAGAAGGTGGTTTATTCCAAAACAAAAGAGGCTGTTCCCTTATGGGAACGCCTCTTTTTTTGGTGTCGTACACCCGGCGGACGGCAAGCGTCCGATTATCAGCAGGCATAGCTCCTGCTGCACTCCTTGCGGCGAAGCTCTTCCTGAAGATAGGCATACACTTTCTTTACCTTGCGGAATTTTTCCGCGGCATCGGGACTGCGGTTCGTATCGGGATGATACTTTTTGACCAAATCGCGATAAGCCGCTTTCAGGCTGCCTTCAGTCAATGTTTCCGGCGTCAACCCGAAAATGCGGTAATATGCGTTCGGTGCGGCCGCAGACGTCCCGGCACTTTTGCCCTGTGCCGAATTCTGCGAAGACGAAGTTCCCTGCCCCGCACGGTTTTGTCCGGAGCCGGAATTTTCGGTTCTGCCTTTCTGCCCGCAACTGCTTTCCTGACGGTATTCGGCAAACAAGGGATTGCACTCTGCCAGCCTGGCAAGATAACGGCGTAATTCAGCCCCGCGCAGGTTTCCCACCGGATTTTGCTGCAAAAAACCGAATTGCTGAGGCGTCAGCCAAATGCCGTTAAACAGCACCTTGATTTTATTAATCTCAGCTTCGTTTTTTTCCTGTTCAGCTTTGGCCCGTTCAGCCTCCTGGAAAGCCTGTTCACGACGAATCTCTTCCTGACGGCGTCTTTCTGCTTCGCGGCGGAGCTGCTCACGATACGCCTGTTCGCGCCGCAGCTTTTCCTGCCGGAGAATGCCGGCATATACCTCGGCAGCACTGCCCAGAGTTTGTAAAACCTTTTTTATTCTCTGCGCCCGGCAGAAGAAATAAAACCATACTCCGCAGCCTAATGCAAAAAGCAACAGGCACGTGCATAATGCATAATCTAAGCTAAATGTTTCCATAAATGATATTTTAATAATTAAAAAATTGCTTTTATTATAAAATGCGTTTTTATTTTGTCAATATTTTTTGACAAATTTCAAAAAAGACAGAGGCTTGACAGCATTGGCAGAAACCGAAACAAAGCTGAAGTTATGCCGGCGGGACGGATTGTTGCGCAAAGAAACCGGCCACAACGGGAGAAAACGCCGATTGCTGTGGAAAAAACAGAAACGGAGAAAGATTTTTTTATTCCCGGGGTTATATTTTAAAGGCGTTTGAATTATTTTATGGAGGCGATATGAAAAAAGTTATTTTAGGAGCAATGATGATGTTAGCAGCGGGAACAGCCAATGCGGCGGACATTAAGCTGCCGGAACATACGGCAAACGGCGGTATGCCCCTGATGGAGGCGATTGCGGCCCGGCGTTCGGGAAGAACCTTTGACACCAAGATGCTTTCCGACCAGGTTTTGGCAGATTTGCTGTGGGCAACATGGGGAATTTCTTCCGAAGACGGCAAACGCGTTGTCCCGACGGCGCGCAACCGGCAGGATATCGACCTGTATGTCCTGCTGCCCACAGGTTCCTACCGTTACGACGCGGCAAAGAACACGCTGGTTCAGCTCGGCAGCGAAGACCTGCGCCCGATTCTGGCAAAAGAGCAGAAATTCGCGGGCGATGCGCCGGTTCACCTGCTGTTTGTTACCAAAGACAAGAAATACGGCGAAATGCACGCCGGGTCAATGTACCAAAACGCCAGTTTGTACTGCGCTTCAGCAGGGCTGAAATGCGTCGTCCGCGGCCTGTATGACCGGGCGGAAATCAAACAGGCGCTTGGGCTTGATGGCGATTATGAAGTCGTGATGACCGAAGCCGCCGGATACCCGAAAGCACAGTAAGCCGGAATATCCTGCCCCTCGGCCTTAAGCTGCCAAATCAAGCCCGGGGCGGGAAACGGCACAACTCCCGGACGACAAGAAAAAACGCCCGCGTGACTTTATCGCGGGCGTTTCGATTGGTGAGAGTGTTTGGGGCTGTGCGAACATTTGTCCGGAAGAGTGCTTGGGACATAACAGACGCTTTGGCCAGGGTTGACGTTATGCGTTTTTATGCGCCAGCTCCCGTTGCAGGGTTTCATAAACGCGCTGCACCTTGTCAAATTTAACGGCGGCATCAGGCTGTTTGTTGCGGTCGGGATGATATTGCAGACACAAGGAGCGATACGCCTTTTTCAGGCTTTCCGCAGTCAGCGTTTCCGGCGTCAGCCCGAAAATCCGATAATAAGCATCAAGGTTTATGCCGTCCGTATAAGGAGAAACCGTTTGGCCCTCCTGATAAAAGCGCTGCTGTTCGTCAGCACTTTCCCTGTTTAATTCGTCGACGACCTGCGCAAACTCTTCCTGCCATTCCGTTGAACCGCCGCTGTTAAAGCAAAGACCTTCCTTCAGCCGATGCAGCAAAACATCCACCGGATATGTGCCGCTGCGATACTTTCGCCAAAACGAATTGATAATCTTTAACCGTTCCAAGCGATAAAACTCCGCACGGTTATCACAATACTCCGCATATTTCTGCTGACGTTTGCGGGAATCCATTTTTCTGTGCACCACTCTGCCAAATACTGCCAAGATAAACAAGGCAAAAATGAAGATTGTTTCCATAAATTATATTTTAATAATTATTAAATTGGATTGATTATAGCATCATCTTGTTTTTTGTCAACTCTTTTGAGGCCATGGCTATTGCAGTTCAAACATATCTTTGCCGACACCGCATAACGGACAGCGCCAATCATCCGGCAGTTCTTCAAACGGGATATCTCCTTCGTAAACATAGCCGCAAAGCGTACATGTCCAGCGTTTTTCGGCAGAGGCCGGCGATGACGGCTGAGCTGCGGATGATGAAGATGACGCAGACATTGCCGTTTGGGACTTTTTACAAGCGGCATTACCGGCCGAACGCCCGGCTTTATACGCGCTGAAAGCAATGGCGACCTGTTCCTTAAACCCGTCGCGATAATATTTATAGGTCAGCGGCTCGCCGGAGCGGCTGTCAAACGCATCAACGACCTCGGCAATAAACACCGTATTGCTCGCATATATCAGTTTGTTGACAACCCGTACCCTGATTTTGGCCAAAGCATCCGAAATATACGGCAAGCCATCGATTTCCGCAAAGGGTATGTTCTGCCACTTTTTGACGTCGCGGCTGCTCTGATAGCCGAAATTTGCCACGACAAACGGATCGGTTTCTTTCGCCAAAACGCTTATGCCGAACTCGCCGGCTTTTTCAATGCAGCTTTTGGTATGGCTGTTATTCATACATGACACCATTATCAGGTACGGCGAAACGGCGATTTGACTTACGGCATCGACCAAAGAGCCGGCGTACCCCTCCCCGTCTTGTACAGACAATACATAAAGACCGTTCGTTATCGTATATAAAGCGTTTTCCTGCATATTTCCCTCCGTCTGCCGGTTGTTATGCCGTTTAATATAGACCGGAGCTGCTAAAATAGCAAGGGGAACTTTGGTGCTTTAAACGCATCTTCATACGACAGAAGGCAAAGCTTAAAGTTGTTTTTACAGATATTTGGCAAATTCGCAGGATTTGCTGAAAATCAAGACCTGTGATTTTAGAGCATTACGTTGTTGAACGCCAAAATCTATCCCCATGACGGATAATTTCTCCTTAGTTTTGGCGATAGTGTTTTGTTCACCGCTGCGTTCGGCATCATCAAAGATAATGATAAAATCTTCCGCCAAATTTTGTTGTACCAAATCTACGATATTGGAACGCGGAAACTTCTGCGCTCCGCCAATAGGACCGTCAACTAGTATCAGATTATATTTTTTTTCCTGAGTTATTTTATGAAGATCTTTATATTTCCGGTTCTTTTCCCCGGCATAATCAAAGAACTCTATGTCGCATTGGTGAAGCCGGATATTTTTATGTTGCGCCAATTTGGAACGATATACGTTTATCCAATCGGTATCATTTTCTATAATATCCAAATCGGCTTCCGGATTATTATTCGCAATGTACTGTGATGTTACCAATGAAGTCTGTCCCAGTCCCATTTCTAAAATATATGCTGGTCTAATGTTATCTAAAATTCTGAATAGCGTATAAATAAAGCTGTAATTTGCCGCCCAACCATACAAAGCAAAGCTTCTATCTTTGAGCCATGGGCTGTCTTTTGTACTGTCGTGAAGCAAATCGGCAAAATTCAACTCCTGATATTGACGTTGAACCTTATTTTGTAAATTTTGTACTTCTTTCACCAAATGAGATTTTTGAGTTTCCAATTCTTTCGTTAAAGATTTTAACTCTTCTTGTTGAGCAAAATCTATTTCTTTCAAACCAGATAAATCTTCCAGACTCTTCTGCACGCTATCCAATACAGCCTGTTGCTCTTGAACCATCTCTTGAAATTTTGCAACTTGGGTATGTAAAGATTGCTCCGTTTGATTAACACCTGAAATAATGTTATTTTTATTTTGCTGAGCTGTTTCTCTCTGCATACTCAGTTCATTTAGCAACCTTACTTCCGTATTACCTAATTGATAAGCAAAATCAGCATAATAGTTTTTTATCTCAGAAATTTCCGGTATCCCATAATTTTGAAATTCTTCCATCGCACGGCTGAACTCGGCAAAGAATTTATCTCCGGTGGCAATCAATTGCTTTGTGCTTTCTTCTTGTAGTTTTTTTAAATCAGATAGCTGCGTATTAAAAGTGCTTTTCAATACTTCGACTTCATTTTTTAACTCGTTGTTTTTGTTTTCTAAACTTATGCTTTTCTTTTGAAGTTCTTGCAGCATCTTCAGCGTTTGGATTTGATTTTTTTGCATCAAATCTATAACTGGCGTAAGTTTGTGTGCAAATGAAAATTTATCCCGCCATAACTTTATTCTTGCTTGAATATTTTGTTTGGCTTTCGTGAATAAAGTTTTTTGTAATGTGGAATTTGAAGTCGTCATCTTAACTGTTATCTTTTTATAAATTTTCTTGGTTAATTTATTAATATTCACATTGATATAATCCGAATTAGGATTGAGCTTTAAGATAACATCTTTCAGTTCATCTTTAGAATATTGGTGGTATTGCTGAACAACTTCTACTTTAACAACTTGCCCGTCTTTGACCGGCATTTCGTAGCGGAAGGGCTTATCATGCCAGGTTTCGACCGGTGCTGACAAAATCTCTTTGCCGTCGATTTTAATAGATTTGTAATCAACCCAAAGCTGAAAACGTGTTCCATTATAGCGTTTGTCCTGTCCCTTGAAAGATAAAATGAGCTTACCGTCCTGAACGGCTCTGATAGTAATATTTTGAATCTTTTTACTTGATTCCACAACTTGTCCTTGACCTTGAGTATTAGCAAACCAAGCGGGCGCTGATATTTTAGCTAAAGTTGTAATTTCCACGGCATTATTCGCATTACCAAAATTTTTGATATCGATACGAGAATTTGTTAGTTCTGCTTGAGAGTTGTAGTTCAATATTACTTTTTTCTTCCTTTGCAAATACTCCTTTTGTATTATGTTGTATAGCAATAAACTGTATGGTTTTAACTTGCTTTTTTGTGGTAGTTCATAGTATTCTCCGTTTTCTATGTTGTATGCCATCTTGGGGAGCTTAATTTTTCTTGCTAGATAAATATCAAAACTTCTAGGATATATGTCTTCAGTACCTGAAGATGAAGTAAAAGTCATTTCTCCAAAGTAAACATGATTATTTATTATATAAAAATCCACTCTTACATAAGGAAAATCTTTACTTAATATTTGAGCTAAATGCGTCATTTCATCTAAACATTTAGGTTTTTGGGGAGATGGAAATGTTTGATATTTTGAATTGACTTTGTATGGCAATTGTTTCCAATTTAAATCATATAAATTTCGTTTATGATTAGTATATCGTTCACTATCTATCCAAATAAATTCAGGTTTTCCATTAAAACAGGTATATTTATAATCCCGCAACGCACCACTTTCATCTTCCATATATTTTTCTATAATAATTTTAGGTTGCATATTTTTATAATGTAGTTCATATCCCCACCTAAAAGCAAAATTAGTACTCATCCATTTATCTAGTTTTTCTTTGACCTCTAATAAATCTAATTTTACTTTATCTTTGACTATAATATTCCATCCTGAACCATGATTACATTTAATTACAAATTGATTTGGTAACTTATCAAAATCAATCTCTTCAAATTTATCATATACACCTAAAAGGGGGATGAGATATTGTTCACCAATTTTTTCCTTTACCCAATCACGAACGAGATATTTATCGGCCAAGCGTGTTTTAATTGGTGTTGAATCATAAAGTTTAAGCCATTGTATTTTTTCATTAAATGTCCTAGGATTATCAATATTTAAATATTCACCCATTATATTTTGATACCATGATTGGAGTTCTTGTTTATATGGTATTTTTGTTTTGTAAATTATTTTATATGTATTATTTTCTTTTATCAACGCCTCTTTCACTTTTGGATAATAGTTTATTAAGTTTTTAAAATCTTTCCAAAAAAGATGTTCTCCCTTATCATTAATATTTGTTAATCCTGTTTTTTGAGTTTCTGCAATGTAATTGGCTTTTATTAAAGGATTCTCAATCACTCTAACTCTCGTATTATTCAAGATTGCTTGAAACCAGAACCATTGGTCATCATTTGTCGGAGCTAATTTCATAATTAGCTCTTCATTTAAGATATCTTTATAGAAACAATGAGGAGGATACAAAACTCCGCCTAATCCTACGAGTTTATTTAAATAGCTCGGCTGTTTATAATACTCATATCCTCCCGGAATTGTATGAAAACCTGTTTGATTATGGTAAAATTTTGTTACCCTATGACATTGAATATCTCTGGGATACTCAATATAACTATTATATAACGTTTCTAACCATTGTCCTGAGTAAATATTATCATCATCTGCAGTAACAATTATTGCATCTGGATACTTTTGTAAAGTTGGAATTAGTTTCTTATAGGATTTAATGTCATGGTACCAATCTATAGTTAACCCCTTATCTCTCAAATCTAATAATTGTTGAGGTAAATCTTTTTCTTTATTTGGAAACTGCTCTGGTGCTAGCCATAAAATCACTTTATCAGCTTTCATTGTCTGATTGAGTAAGCTCTCTATAGTCTGATTTACTGTTCCGATACGAGCTGGATATGAAGTTAAAGATATAATTATTTCTTTATTTTTTCTAACTTTCTGACTAATATGGGGGTAATAATTAAAAATGTTTTTAAATACTGTATTTGTTGTATCATTTTGACTATTAATGTTATATAGAGCAAACTCTTGGTTTGCATATATGTTGGCTTCAAACAATCCCAAATTTCCTCGCACTACGTGTATTGGTATATCATTTTGAACCGCCATAGCCCAATACCAAATATCGTCTTCAGTTGGAGCTAATTTGAGAAATAATTCTTCATTAAATACATCTTTGTAAAGTAAATGTGGTGGATAGACTGCTCCAGATCCGCTTGTATAGAAATTTCCAAAATCAGTTTGTGTATCGATAGAGTATATTCCATAAGCTCCTTTTCTAGGAATTATCTTTCCTTTATTCCATTGTTTATATGGCAAAATTCCTTTTGCTGTACTTCTTATTCTAAAAGCTCTATGGCAACTAATACTTAATGGTTCTTCTTGGTATCCTTTATATAAAAGTTCCAACCAATTTTGAGGATATATTATGTCATCGTCAGCAGTAACAATAATTGCTTCCGGATACTTTTTTAAGGTAGGAATTAATTTCTTATAGGATTTAATGTCATGACACCAATCTATGGTTAGTCCTTTATCTCTTAACTCTAATAATTGTTCTGGTAAATCCTTCTCTTTATTTGGAAATTGCTCAAATGCCAACCATAAAATCACTTTATCAGCTTTCTTTGTCTGATTGAGCAAACTTTTAATCGTTATGTGAACAGTATTTATGCGGGCAGGATAGGAAGTCAGAGATATTATTATTTGCTCTTTTTCTCCTAATTCTTTTATTTCATCGATATTTTTACCCCCCCATCTTTTCAGTGTATTATATTCAAATAATTTTAACATAAATTCTTGAGTATTTTCTTGTTGATTAGCTGTCCATTTTATGGAATCATACAATATTTTACAAAAACTCTTATAGAACATCGCTAATTTACCAGTTTTCTTTAAGTATCTATATAAAGCATCAAAAGCATCAAGAAATAAAAATGGATATTTTGCTCTTGCTCCACTTAAAGCCCCTTTATTAAATATTCTATACTTCATTAAATTATTTGGTAAATATGAAATTCTTATCGCTGATGAAATTGCTGCATATACAAAATATAGATCATTTGACAGAGTAATAGACTGATATTTTATTTTAATATCTTCAATAAACTCTCGCTTAAAAATTTTGTTCCATGGCATCGGGCATGTTATCTGAAATATATATTGAGAACAAATTTCACTACTAACTATACGATTTGAAGATAATATTTTTGTATTTGCTCCAACATTCATTGCTTCCGTTAAGTTTTTACAATCATATTTTATATATCGAAAAATTACAATGTCTGCATTATCTATTTTGGCTTTGTTATATGTTTCTTCTAGCATATTTAGTTCAAAAAAGTCATCTGAATCAAGGAAACTTAAATATTCCCCTTTAGCAACGGCGAGACCAGCATTGCGGGCGACACCGGCATGCAGATTTTTTTGAGTTATTACTGTTATACGGTTATCTTTCTTGGCGTATTCTTTTAATATTTCCAAAGAGTTATCTGTTGAACCATCATCAACACAGATGATTTCTATTTCTTTTAAGGTTTGATTGACGACACTGTCCAAACACTCCCTTAAATACTCCTCTACATTATATACAGGCATGATGACACTAACTTTCGGGCTGTAATTTATCTTGTTTTGAATCAAAATCTTAGCTTGCGTCTCTGGCTCACCCTCGGCATTTTGTACGGTAATTACCTTCTTTTTCATATTTTCAGACTTAGCTAATTTTGATGCATTGATAGCCTGCTTGTTTTTCTGCTTTTTCATGTCAACTATTCCTGTTACTGATAAAATTCTATTTCATTTGTTGTTCTAATGCTTTGATTTCGGCCTTGAGCCTGTCGCATTCTTCCTGCAAGCGCAGCGGATATTCCAATGCATACCGCAATCTGCCGCGCCAGTTCATTTCGTCAAATACCGGAGAGACATGTTCTCCGCTCACACTGCTGTAACATCTGCCTTCTTTCCGTCCGCTGATCAGATAGTGAACCAATGGGCAGATCCCCTTTGCGGCAACTTCGGGATAATCTGCCAAATATTGGTTTCCGTCAAATTTTGGGCTTGGGTTGCGCCCTTCCTGCCAGCCGTATTTAACGTAGTGTCTGGCTGCGCTCATTTTGCGAGTCTTAACGTCCGGGTTTTGTGCCAAATACCACTTGGTATCAAACAAGCTTGATGCCTTTACCAGTTCTATCTGACGTTTTTGATTGTATTTTTCTTTGCTTATCAGGTGAAACATCCTGATAAGCTTCAATACTGTTAAGTTCATAGTATTTTCCTTTTCTGGTTCGTTTCTTAGTCCTAAAGTTTGATAAAATCGTTTTTGGAAACGTTTATCCGCCTGATAGTCCCTAAGGCTCCTTTGCAAAAATTGCAAATATTCGGTTTGTTCATCTCCGGACAAGTGCGCTTCTTCCTTTAGTTTCAGTGCTCTTTTCAGCACTTCGACAATATCTTTTTTACGTTTCTTTTGTTTTGCTGTATCTTTACCGATTGAATCTTCCTGTATTGTATATTCATAATTAGGCGTATCGACCAATATGATATTATCAGTTTGCATAAATGCCTGTAAGACAAACAAATTGTCCGCAGTATACAAACCTTCCGTAAATCGAATATGATGCGTATTCAGATATTTCTTCCGGTAAAGTTTATCCCATATCGCACCGTTTTTCAAAACCCGGTATTTATCCTGCGGAGCCTTGATTTGGCCTATTCGGTGCAAAAGATTGTTATATGCGGCATAAACAATATCAGCATCCTGTGCTTTCGCCTGTTGATACAAGCTGGCAAAATAATCCGACGGAATAGCATCATCGCAATCAAAAAAGCCGACATACTCTCCCCTTGCCCGCACGAGACCTATATTTCTCGCATGAGACGGCCCTTCGTTTTCCGGGCTTTTTATGAGATAAAAACGCTTATCTTTCCCAACCTTTTCTTTTAATATTTCATACGTTTTATCGGCCGATCCATCATCTATAATAATAAACTCTATTTCCTTTAGCGTCTGCTTTTGAAGATTACACAGCAGATTTTCTACCCATTGTTCTCGATTATATATCGGGGTTATGACACTGACTTTTGCCGTCATGCCCTTACCTCCCCGCCGGATACCGGGACATTGCTGTGCTTTGCAAACACCGGAATTTTACAAATTTTAATGATAGTTTTGCCGGATTTGGTGATTTTCTTTTGAAAAAGAAAACGTTTTGCCTTGTATCTGAAATGCTGCCATACTATTGCAGAAAATGGCGGAAGTACATTTTTCAGCTTCCTGTTGAAGCGAACGGCGCAATATCTTGTAAATAAAGGGGATTTCTCCAAATACCCGCTGTCCGGATCAAAACTTTTTTTCTTTATGACGGGAGTTCCGTGCTTTATCAGAAAAACCGGATGCACCGTCAGATTTTTATCGTTCCACGCAGGCAAGACAGAACCATTATGCTCAGAAAACCAGCTTATTGCTTTAAATCCGTCTGCTGTAAGCTTTTCGCTCAACCCTACTTCATAATTTTCAATTACATCCTGAACCGTTTTTTGCGCAGTAATGCCGGTTATAAATTGATTAAAGACTTTTGACTGAAAGACCTGTGGGCGGAACACCATAAAGTAACTCTGGATATGGCGGGAAAACTCCGTATTTTCGGTTATTCCCCAAAAATCGCATTCTTTCCCCTGCATTTCGTCAAACACGGGCTTAAACGGATGAACCGGCGCGTAACAGCTGTCATTGCAAAAAATCAGTTCTTCCAAGCCGTCCAACAGTCCGTGATTTTGAGCATAGGCAAAACCGCGCTTATAAGAACCGAAATCATATTCCCCATGGCTGGCGGCCAATATGCAGCAGACCTCCCGCGACAGCTTTTCCGCCTCCCCAGCAACCAAACCGTTATCGCATACATAAATCACATTGTCCGCCACTTCTTTTAGCGCGCGAATATAATACAAATCTGCCTTATCGACATATCCGTTCCCGTCCCATGCGGCATAAACGGCCAGACGGCGGTGCCGCAGAGGCGCGTTGGAAAATTCCCTGACCACCGGATATACCGGCAAATGATCCTGCGATACCCATACCGGAAGCCGGCATATTTTCAATATCTTTTTGCCGCTTTTGGTCGTCTTGTGTTGAAATAGAAAACGTGTAATACCGGCAGCCAGACGTTCCGTATAATATTCCTTATACTTAACGCCGTAAATCTTATATCCCCGTGCGGTTACGGACATTCCAAACAAGCGTTCCAAAACATGCGCCAGCGTATAATCGCGAATTTGGGAATCTGCGGCTTCAAAATCGTTTATGCCGTATCGCAAAAACGGCTGTAACAGTCTGGCTCGCACGATAAACATTGTTCCGGCGATAAAGTTGAAATTTTCAATCGGTGGCAGATGCATCTTCTCAGCTTCGTTTTTAATGGAAGCTTCCAGCATTTTATACGTGCCGGCCTCGCCGGTCAGGCAAAAGCCGTTGCCAACCATTCCGATATCCGTTTCATTTTCCAACAGTGCAAAATTCTTTCTGACGATTTCGGGCGTTTCCAACAGAGCATCCAACAGCATCTTGCTCCACGCTGCCGTATGAAAGCGTATGCCGTTAAAACAGCAATACTCGCCGTATTGACGGCGTTTGGTATGAATCTTGAGAATATAGTCGTATTCGTCGAGGCGGACACGGTGGAGAAAGTCGATAAACGGGCCGACATCATAGCCGCAGTTTTCCGGACGCCAGATGACGGCGGCAGGGAAAGCGGCGCGGATTTGGGCGTCCGCGGCGGCGAAACTGTCAGTGCGAGCGTCCGTTTCGGCGGCAGGGGAAATAATTTCGGCAGAAAGATGCGCAGCGTTTTTTCCGGTGGCGAAAAACGAACAGACGGCGGCGGGCATTGTTACAAACAAATCCCACGTTATGCCGGCACGATTCAGATTTTCCAACCGGGCAAGCAATTCCGGAAGTTGTTCCAGATAATACAAATGTAAATGAACGGCTACTTTCATTTCATCCCCCGCCAATGTAAAGCAAGGTTACACAGCTGCAGCAGACGGTTCCGGCGTACCGGCAAGATTGTCCGTTCAAGGATTTCTGCCGAATTTATCCCGCCATATACAACCGCATTCAGGCAGCGTTTTACAAGATACTGCGCGCAGATTGCGGAAAACTCCGCCGCGGGAACGATTTGCCGCCGTGCATTTTCCGCCGCGAGTTTGGCCAACACCTGTTCAACGCGGCTTAACACTTCCGCATCTCTTATATGGCACCTGCCCTGCGCCGCATATTCGTCAAACACAGACTTTTCTTCCGCGCTCAGTTCTATCCCCCCTGATTTGAACCACATATCGTGAAACAGGCATTGTTCCCGATATATTTCCGGCTTGCAGCGTTTGGACACCATATCCTTATGAAAACGATAGCGGTACAAGACATCGGGAATGTTGGCCAGCCGGGAACGGCGGCTGATGTCGTAATAAAATTGACGATCGTTCAGGCTAATGAAATTTTCATTATAACGGATGCCAGCCTCCGCCACCAGACGGCGACGAAACATGATGGTCGGATGATGTATGGACGACTTAAACAGCAGCGATGCGCGAATCACAGCATCGTCCGCAGGATTTTTTATCGTTTTGAAACGGTTAATTTCGCCAAATTTTTTATACCCGGTGCCGACGAGCCCCACCTCGGGATGACATTGCAAATACGAATACTGCCTTGCCAGGCGCCGTGGAAGCGACTGATCATCATGGTTCATCACCGCCACATAATCGCAGCAGGCAAGTTCCAGCAGACGGTTATAGCTTCCTGCGACTCCCAGTGTCCGCTCACTGGCGACATATTTTATCCGTGCGTCCCGGTATGACTGCACAACCTCGCGCAAAGACGCATCGCACGGACTGTCATCTAAAATAAGGAATTCATAATCACCAAAGCTCTGAGACAATATGCTTTCTACCGCCGAGCGCAAATACTGTTCCTTTGTCCGGTATATCGGCATTATGACACTTATTTCAGGCATATGAACCTCGTGAATAACCTCATATTGTTTAATTTAAACGTTCATTTAATTTCTACTATCATACGTATTTTTTTAAAGCAACAGTAAAATGTTATTTTTCAAGAAAAATACTACAAAACGGCATAATCATGATTACATATCAAAAATGATGAAATAAAACGAACGTTTTATTTCATCACCTTAAAGATATAGAATAAAGAAACAATTTCCGGCACTGCCGACATCAAACGGCGGGAACAAGGCAACATGAAAATTATGCTTGAAATTCTCTTATTTCCAAGCTATTTTGGCGGTGAAAGTGCAATAAAACACTAATATTTGAGGTGAAAATGAACGTACAAATTGTTGATTTGACGCCGGAGTATATCGACGGCGCATTAGATGTTTTTTACGAATCCAACCTGCTGCATTGTTCCGGAGCGCCGGATTATTTCCGCAAAATACCCAAGGAACATTCGCGCCCCTATTTGGAATGGATTATCAGAAACGAAAACACTTTCGGCCTGGTCGCTTTGGCGGACGGCAAAGTGGCAGGAATCGTTTTTGCGGCAAAAGAAGAAAAACCCGACACTCTGTTTCTTTACCAAAGATATTATAAAATTTATGACATTGCCGTCAGCGAAGCTTTCCGCGGGCAAAAAATCGGACAAAGACTTAACGACGCCGTCAAAGCAAGAGCCAAAGCCGACAACATTGCCAATATTGAACTGGAGGTCTTCTGCTTCAATTCCGGCGCCATGGCTTTTTATCATAAACTGGGCTATACGGAAGTTTCACAGATTATGAGCCTGAAAGTCTGACATATTCCGTCGGCTACGCTGTCTGCCGTGCAGTCCAACCAATTCTGACCGGCGGCAGCGGGCTGATGCAGACCACCGGCGACGCAATCAGCCGTGCAGTTCCACCAGATACTGGTCAAAATCGCGGGCTGCTTTGGTCGACCACCCCATGAAATGCTTGTCGCCGATGCAGACAACCGGAGCGACAACGCTTTTGAAACCAAATTTTTTCGCACATTGTTTCAGCAGCGAGCGCCCTTCTTCGGTTTCCAAATCAACCCGGACAACATCCGGGCGGGTCAGATAACGTTCGTTGATATACTCCAGAGCGTTTTGGCAAATCGGGCATCCCTGAAGATACAGCACATACGCTTTGTTGTCTTCCAGAACGGGGGCTTTTTTGCGGCGGGCATAGGCCGGCGCAGCAAGAACGGCTGCGGCCAGCAATATACTTAAAAACTTTAACATGTTACATTCTCCTTTGCCGTTAAGATACGGGTTTAAAACGAGATGTCAATATTATTGCAAAATACTTTACGTTTTTTTAACAAGTTTCAGAATAATTATGGCGTTAAGAGGTACAAACGATGGCTAGAAAAAACATATTGGACATTACGGCGCAAAAATTCGCGGCCAAAAAACTGGCGCTGCGGCGCATGATTTTGCGCAAGCTGGCAACACGGCGTCTGGCGGCGAGAAAAACGGCGGCACTCGGCATGGTTATGTTGCTGCTCGGCGGCTGCCACGTTGCGCAGCTGACGACGCTTTACACTGACGAGACATCGGTCGAGGAAAACGGCATCCGCTATGATGCGGCACACAGGCCGATTACAGGCGTGTATCAGAAATATGCCGACAATATGCAGCTGCAAGAAGAAATCCACTATGTCGACGGGAAAATCAGCGGTTTGTACAAAGCTTATGACCGTGACGGGTCGGTTTTGCTGGAAGCGTATTACAAAAAAGGGCAGCCGCACGGCAAAACCGTGGAATATTATCCTGACGGCGCGGAAAAAGAAGTCTGCTATTATCGCAAGGGCAAACCCGAAGGCGGAGAAATTGCCTATTATCCGAACGGCGATCTCAGACGCAAAGGAAGCTACCTCAGAGGCAAAAAGAACGGTGTGTTTGAAGAATATTACAAAAACGGCGCTGTCAAGACATCCATAACCTACCGCAGGGGAAAGCTCCACGGCCCGTCCCGCCTCTATACGCCGGGCAACCACCTCATCAGCTACACGGAATACGTCAACGGCAAACGCGAAGGACCGGCCTTTTCCTATTATGACAACGAGCAGCCGAAAGTTTTGGCATACCGCAAAAATGACAAGCTGGACGGCACGGCCAAAGAATTTAACCGCAGGGGCGAACTGGTGCGCGTGGTTACCTATAAGGACGGCGAGGAAATTAAGAGCGTAAAATTTTAAATTTTCAGTTGCATAGCGCCTTTTTCGGCTTATACTGGGATTATAGACGTAACTTTTGACGAGAATTGAGTATGACTGCGAGCAAAAAGCAAAAACCTGACGTTTCATTTGTCATGACGGTTTATAACAAAGAATACTATCTGCCGGCGGTGCTGAAAGCGCTTTTGAACCAGACAGGGCTCAAAAATCCGGAGTATATTTTCGTCGATGACCTTTCCAAAGACCGCTCGGTCGAGATTATTGAGGAAATGACACGCGGGATTGAGAACGTTACCATCGTCAGAAAAGACAAGAACGAGGGCATCAGCATCTCCATTAACCGCGGCATAGCCCTCGCCCGCGGCGAATGGGTGCGAATGCTGGATTCAGACGATATTTTTCCGCTCAATTCGACAGAGAAGATGCTGGAGCTTGCCAACAAGCACCATGCGGATATGGTTTACGGTCAGTTTACCAAAACAGGCAAAGAGCCGATGGAAATTGCAGCGGAAATGATGCCGGACGATTTTGACTATTCTTACAAAAAAGACGCGCTGCGGGCCGTGCTTAAAGGGAGGTTTACCCGGATGGGGCAGCTTATCCGCCGCTCGGTTCTGCAAAAAGCCGGCGGCGCGGATACGCGCGTGTTTATTCAGGACGAGAGCATTCCGCTCCGGGCAGCGCGTTTTGCCGACGGTATTGTCAAGATGTACGCCAACGTGGTGCTGGTTCCCAAAGAAACCAACAACCTCAGCAAAAATACCAACCAGCTGGACAACGACCGCTTTTTTGCCCATTACAACCTGCTGCTTGACTATTATGACAGCATGGACAAAGATACGGCGGCGATTATTTATCTTAAGGCTTTGTCGGCAAACTGGAAATACGTCAAAAAGAATTTGGAACATCCGTATTGGACGGCGGACTTTTTCCGCTACATTAAGGCCAAACTGTTTCATCCGCAGCCGGATTTCGCTTTTCTGGAACAGCTGGGACACAGGTTCTTAAACCTTTCCGATGTATTGCGCTCCAAAGGAACGGCTGAAGACTGAAAAGGGTGCGGCGGTGCAAGCGAAAGAGCCGGAGCGGATGCGGCGAAGGGCTGCCAACAACCAACGGCGCAGCGCCATATGGAAGCAGGGGCGCTATTTTTTCGTATCCGGGTTGGTGGGGCACAGCTTTTGAAACAGTTCTTCCCACTGGTTCATTAAGATTTCCGGCGCATAGGCTTTCATATCTTCGTGCGCGTTGTGCCCGAATTTTATACGCAGCTCTTTATCTTTCATCAATATTTTCAATTTGGCGGCGAAATCGTCAACATTATCGGCAAGGAAGCCGTTATGTCCGTCGACAATAATCTCATTGACCGAATGGGCGTCTTTAAAGCCGACATGCGGCAGACCGATGGACATGGCATCGGCAATCGCCAGACTGAACCCTTCGCTGGCACTCGGAAAAGCGTGAATGTCCGCACGGCGGTACAGCCCTTCGACATCCTCAGTATACCCCATCAGCGCTACCTGCCCCGTCAGGTTGTGTGCCCTGATAAAATCGTTAATTTCCTTTTCATATTCAGGATATTTGCGCATCCCCCAGATTTCCACTTTCCAATCGGGAAATTCCGCGGCGATTTTGGCGAACGCCTCGACCAGCAAGTGCGGGCGCTTGGTCTTTTTCTCAATCCGCGCGACATAGATAATACGTTTCTTTTCCGCGGACAAGTCGGCCATTTCATTTTCGGCATACTGTTTGACGGGATTGGCAATACGGACGACGTTTTGCGGCGCAAAAAACGGGTCTATCTCCTTTTTATACGAGTTCATCAGCACCTGCCAAGTGTTTATCCGGGCAAAGCTCTGACGGCAAAACGCGCGCGACAACGGATTTTTGTGCAGAACCTTATCCAAAATCATCGGCGGATAACCATGCACCATCTGCACTATCGGAATATTATGATGTTGAAAGCGGGTTACGTTATACAAATCCACCGGAAAATAGCAGATGATGACATCGGGCTTTTCGGCTTTTATCAGACGGTCAAACAGGTGCCACGACGGCAGCGCCTTGCTGCGGATACGGCGCCAGAAATTCTGCAGCGGCGAAGATGTTTTGCCGTTGACATTGACAAGGCGAACCCCCGGCTCCAATTCATGCCCCGGCGCGGAAACGCCGAGTTTGCCGTAAGTATCGCAGGCAATGACTACCTCATGCCCGCGTTCATGCAGCAAATTGGCAAAATAGGCAAGCCAGTTGTTGTTGAGCACGTTACGGTCGCGCACCAGCATAATCTTCATGATATTTTCCTTTTTGTGAACAATTTAAAAAAGCCGAACGAACGCGGCACCGCCCAAAACGATATGCTGACTTCGTTGACGTTAAGGGCTTTGCAGATGCCGATGCGATGATGCCCCTGCAGCAGCTGGTCCTTGACACCGAACTTGCGGTTGAGCATAACCAGCATCGGGCTTTTGGCATCGTAGCCGTTGGCCTTGATGGAATTATACAAATCGCTGTAACGGCGATGCGCCTCTTCGCGGCTTATCTGCCATTTTTTGTTGGTCCACTGGTAGGCGTTCTGCTCGTTGCGTTCGCCGCGGGTAATGTTGTTGGCGAGCAGGCTGGCCAGCGTTGTTGTATAGGTTGACGGAAAAACCGAGTAAAATTTCCGCTTTACCGGCTTAATCAGATTGATGAAAAACGCCTGCCACGCCGGATACGAGCGATAGGCAAAACGTACCGGCAGAAAATCCCTGTCCGCGGCGGCAGAAACGGTTTCAGCACCCGACAGCAGCACGTCAGCGGCCGGAACAACTTCTTTATCGCCTGACGCCGCCGCGGCATCGGCATTAAGCAGGACGGTAATTTCGCGGGAGGAAACCTGCGGAGCGGCGCTTGCGGCAAGGGTGCCTGAGATATTGCCGTTTATCTCGGCGGCACGAGGCAGCCTTTTTAATTCCGAAGCTTTGATAAGGTAAATTTCCGACGACAGAGCCAGCTTTTTCATGTTTTCTACATCTTTTGATTATAAAATACGACCGTTTTTTCTATCATATCCGCACCTGATGGCGAGCGCAATAACTATCTGAATATATCAACATTTATTTCGGCTGAACTTCGGTTGAGGTGATGAATTTAAACGGTCGTATTTTTTCAGCACCGTTTTATTGACATCAACCTTTTGAAAACGAGGAGTTTTTCAGGATTATGAAAGCGATGAAAATCGTCCATTGCACCTATTTCAAGACTTTGCGGCTCAGAGGCTGTTTCTGGGCAGGCATGGCATACAAGCTTAACAACGGGCTGGCCCGCCTCGGGCATCAGACCGTTTGCTATAACGACAGGGAAGCGGCGCGTGCCCTTGCGCTGTTCGGCACCAAAACGCCGTGGAGCGTGCGCAAAACCAATGACAATTTTTACCATTACTGCCTGGATTTCCGTCCCGACGCCATTATACTCGGGCATGCCGACATCATAACGGCGGAAACGCTTTTGAAAATCCGCGACAAAGTACCGGGCGTCAAAATCCTGCAATGGAATGTCGACTGCATCAACCCGTACACCGACTGGGGCGAGCATAACATCGGCAACATCAAAAGCAAGCTTGATGCGGTTGACTTTTCGCTGACAACGACCGCCGACAGGAAACTGCTGCGGCAGTTTGCCCCCATCCGGCACAATGTCGGCTTTATCCCCAATCCGGTGGATAAGGGAATTGAAGACGGACAGACCTTTGCCAACCCGGCACCAATGTATGACCTGTTGTTTGCCGCATCGCCGGTTAAGCTGCGCGAATTTGGCGGAAAGATGGCCTATGGCAGGGAAATTGCCGAATTTTTGCAACGGCGGGCACCCGAAAACCGCTTTTTATTCCCGCGGATTTCATCTCCGATGCTTAACGGAACCGTTTATTTTGATACCCTGAAACAAGCGTCCGGCGTTTTAAACCTTTCGCTCAGCAACCACGACTATCTCTATTCTTCCGACAGAATGGCACACGCAATGGGCAACGGCTGCCTGACTTACATTGACAGGCATACCGGTTTCGGCGACCTGTTCGGCGAAGACGAAGCGGGATTTTTCAGTTCAGCGGAAGAGCTGATTGAGCAAATCGAAAGATTCAGAAAATTTCCCGCGGAACGGGCAAAAACCGCAGAACGCGGCTGGCGACATTACCATGCCCTGTTTAACGAAACGGCGGTTGCGGGGTATGTTGCCGCCCTGCTCGGCGGGAACTTCAACGCGGCGGATTATCCGTTTCCGACGCTGCTGCAGGCAGAAACCGGGGCAGCAGAAACCGGCGCATAAGCTGCGGACACATTTTTTTAACATAACCTTTCATTTTCCGGAGACTGGACTGATATGACTAAAACTTTTAACGTTATCTGCATCAAATGGGGAACTTATTACGGTGCCGAAGACGTCAACAGACTCTGCGCGGCAATTAAACGCAATACCTCTTATGATGTTAACTTTTACTGTTTTACCGAGCGGTCGGAGGGACTGAACGAGGATATTATTTCCCGGCCGCTGCCGGTGCTCAATGTGGCGCCGGAGCTGGTTTTCGGCAATCACCGAAAGGCTTCGGGGCTGTGCGACGACAATCTGGCAGGCTTGCACGGACAACGGGTGTTTTTCTTTGATCTCGACTCGCTGATTGTCGGCAATCTGGACGAACTTTTCGACTACCCGCAAGGCAACGAAGTTTACGCGATTAACGACTGGGCGCACCGCCGCGGCAAAAAGGCTAATCAGGTTGCGCAGGCGAGCTGTTATTCGTGGGTGGTCGGCACGCTCGGATTTATCAAACAATATTACGAACGGCACGCGGAAGAGGTTATCCGCACGTTTGGCACGGCAACACAACAGTATATGTCTGCAATGATTATGCAAAAATACGGAAAAATCAATTTCTGGCCGGATGACTGGTTTAAAAGTTTCCGGTTTCACTGCCTGCCGCACCCGCTGCTGCGCTACTTCGCCGAGCCAAAGCTGCCGGACATCAAAGGGCTCAAGATGGTCGCGTTTCACGGCGAACCCGGCATTGCCGAAGCCCTGCGCGGCGTCTGGTCGACAAACCCGAAGTCCGACAAATATCCGCGCGGCTGGAAGAAACTCTACAAGCACCTGCGACCGGCAACATGGATTGCCGATTATTGGAAATAGCGGAAAAGACGGCGATTTCGGAGAGAGAGGGCTATCGGAAACGGCGGGAGAATTGGCTATTCCGGCGGCGATTATCGGAAACGGCGGAAAAATTGGCTATTCCGGGGAAGCCGACTGCCGGAAATAATGGGAGAAGACACCTCTGACGGGCGGCAACTGCCGGAAACAGCGGGCGGACGCCTATACAAAGGGCGGGAGGGATAACCGGGTTACTTCCTTATCTCGCCGAGGCACTCACCCATTTTAACCGGGGTGCCGTTTGCCAGCCCCTTGGCGAACTTAACCTTCCCTTTCGGGAAAACACATATCACCGTGCTGCCGAGCAGAAAACGCCCAAGTTCGGCACCTTTGGCCAAAACGATGTTATCTTTGGCATAGTTGTAAACGGTAACTTCCTTTCCGGCGGACGGCGCAACCAAACCGGTAAATACTGTCGCAATGCTGGCAACGATTGTCGCACCGACCAGAACGACGGCAAAACGGCCGATTTTTTCGTTATTGAAAAAACATACGACGCGTTCGTTACGGGCAAAAAGATTGTCCACATTGCGCGCGGTCAGCGGATTGACCGAAAACAGTTCGCCGGGGATAAACAGCATCTTTTCAAGTTTGCCGTCCAACGGCATATGTACGCGGTGATAATCGCGCGGAGAAAGATAGGTGGTGGCGAAACTGCCGTTTTCAAAATATGCGGCATCTTCCCGATTTCCGCCCAACAGAGCCTCCAGGCTGTAGTAATGTCCCTTGGCCTGCAAAACGGCATCTTTGTAAATTTCCCCCAGTTCGCTTATCGTGCCGTCAGCCGGTTCCGCCAGTGCATTTTCATCGCTGACGACGGGACGCGCATTTTTTTTCAGCTCGCGGGTGAAAAAGTCATTGAAGCTTTTGAATTTTGCAATGTCCTGTATTTTGGCATCTTTCATGTCGACATTATAGTATCTGATAAAACGCTCAATCAGAAACGCCGTCCCCTGCCCCATTTCGGCGGCAGCCAGTTTGCCGACGGCGCGGGACAATAGTTTCTTAGGCATAAAATACTGGATTTTTACTTTGAACTCGTCTGATAAGGCGGACATGATGCTTTTTCTCCCTAATGATAAAACGGTGTCAGTTTAACAAACAGCGGCAATTTGTCAACGGGAATGTCTTTTCCACGCACAATTCGTTCGCCCAAACATATACGACCACAGATGAAGAATGCACGGGACAAGAATGCAGGCACAGACGAGAACAGGCTTGGCCTTAGAGCGCCGACACAGACGAAAAATGTGCGGAGCTGAGAGTTCCGGCATAAATGAAGAATGTGCAGAATCGAGAGTTCCGTTAAAAATGAAAACATACGGCGGTGAAGCCGAATGTGTAACACCGCATAAAAAAAATCGGGGACAAGCCCCGATTGATTTGCCTAAAACCCTGCCGGAGGAAGCCCCGCGGCAAAAGCTTCAGTTAAGCACAATGCCCTGCTCTTTCAGCTTTCCCTGCCGGAAAAGCCGTATCCCGTGCTGGATATCAAAGAGATACTGCAAAAACAGTTTGCGGCAGCTGGCTTCTTCGCCGATACCGCAATGCAAAGCGTGCTGCGCCGTCAGATACAGCCTGACAATGGTTTCTTCGCTGCTGTTGCGTCCGGAAAAAGCCCAACCGCCGATGTTAAAACTGTTGACGGCAAGAAGTTCCCGCTCCTGAGCAGAACCGTTCAGCCTTTTGTACATGATGTCAAAGACTTCCCCGGTTTCGTCATTGGCAAAGTCAAAGACATAATGCATATCCAGAAACATATTGAGGATAAATTCGCGGCTGAAGTGCCGGACGCACAACTTGTTGACGTACGGCCAGGCGCAGATGTCCAAATCAGTTTCCTGCTTAAACACGATAGCGTTGACTATTTCCATAAAACGGACGTTCAGATCGTCATATCCAAGCCGGAAAAACTTTTCGGCAACAGCCGGGGACGGAACCCGACGCCTAGTTTGAACAAACGAGTGAAGTTCCGTTTCTTCGTTCTGGCCGACATAAGATTCCAGAAAGACGAAGGTTCCGCTGTTACGCAGAAAATCGCAATATGTTCTGGGCGACTGCTGCCACAAATCCAGAATCTGGCAGGCATTTTCATAAGAGAGGGCTTCTGCATGCAAAAGCAACTCCCGACTTTCTTTATAATCCATATCTAAAAAATTTTGGTTAGGGCTTTATGATAACGCGCCCGATAAAAACTGTCAAGCTCAAATTAGACAAAACAACAAAAAGGACAAAATTTGCTTGAATATTTATTTTTTTCCGTTTATGATAGCGGGGTTAAAAGTCTTATTATGCCAATACAATATTATTGCTTTGATATATTATGAAGTATATTTTTGGTAATAACTGCATTTGCAACAAGAACGGTGCAAGACGGCAGGCAACATCCTGTGTCAAAACGGCAATGGCGCCTGAAGCCGTTTTTTGCGACGACGGCGAAGCATTGTTTCGGTACAGGTTTTGCAGACGCGGACACGCCTTTATGAAATTTTAAGCAGATAAGACTTTATTTTTTTGTATATATGTTTAACGTTTAATAATTTTTTTTATGAAAAAGAAAAGTTTTTTTCTGCAGACGTTCCGCTTTTTGCGGGCTTTCCGTTTTTTGCAGACGTTCCGGCTTCTGCCGACTTTCGGGTACGGAATACCGGCTGCCGCGGCTTTGGTTCTGGCGGTGCTGATGTTTGCGGGGTGCGACGGTGCCGAAAAGGCAATTTTCAGCATGGAAGATGATGACATCACGCTGATTTCTTATGACTACGAGTGGAAAACCGCTGTGGCTGAAGACACGGTGTTTATGACCTGCGCACAGCAATTAGTTTACAGTTCCAGCGGTACAAGGCATACGCTGACGCCGCAGGCACGGCTTAAACTCTGGCCGGCGAAAGACACCATCCTGTTTAACAAGACAGACAGTCCGGTGCCGGCTTTGGAGAACGAAACAGGCGATTCTTCCGTTTCCGGCACGCTTCCGCAGCGCCACCACATCGAAAGGCTGTTTTCTTTTAAAGACGGCCAGACGATTTCGGCAGAGATTGAATACGAAAGCTATGCTCTTGCCTCCGGTTCGGATTTTTCCGGCACAGGCAAAACCGCCCTGCCCTATATGAAAATCGACGCGCCCGTTTTTCTCAGCTCCCGAGCGGAGGAAATTCCGGGTTCGGACGGATGTTTCAGGGCCGAGGCGGATTTTAATGCCGTCTGGAGCGTTTACGGACAGGAGGACACAGGCACGGAAAAGCTGACCGCCGCTTATGTCAAAAAAAGCACTGATGCGGCAGATGAACTCCTTCGCACCGAATACGGCAAAGGATGGGAATGGAACAGCGCTTCTTCCTTTACGCTCTATGTTGAAAAGACCGAAACATGGAGTCTGTCGGGTACAAAACGCCAAAAATTCCAATCGCCGGCACTTTCTTTTGCATTTGAGGGCAAAGAAGACAGAACGCTGGAGGTTGCAAACTTTGACTTTAAGGCTTCTGCCGAGATGCAGACAAGCCGAAAGGATGACATCAGCGGCAACGGCTGGACTCTCAAAAAAGGAACGATTACGCAGACGATAAGTTTCAGTAACGGTTCTGACGCTTTCAGCGATGTTTTCAGTTATCCCGCCTATGAGGCAGGGTACGCCCTCGACGGGCAGACTTTCGGGTTTGACCTGACTGCGGTTTTCAATGAAACGCACAGCCTAATCCCGAACGGCGAAAATTCTGCCAAAAACACCACGGAGGCGACAGTTTCCCTGCTTGGAAAGAGTTTCGGCGCTTCCGTCGTTACTCTGCTGGTCAAAAAAGGCGGCTCGCCCGATCCGAACCCTGATCCTGACCCAGAGCCGGATCCCAACCCCGACCCGGTTCCCGGACACGGCAAAATTTTTGACTTTGCGGTTACCGCCGTGCTTGACGTCGACGGATTAAGCCACAAAGGCAACATCACCAAAAAAGCCGTTGTCATCCGTTTTGAAGAAGGGTACAGTTTCGGCGTCTGCGCTTATGAAGAAGCATTTCCTCAGGAAATGACCTATGTGCAGAGCGGCTATACCGGCTTTAATTCCGCAGCACAGCAACGTGCCGGAGCCGCATTCAGGCTTGCCCGCGCAGTTGACGCCGCTGACGGCGGAATTGAATGGTATGCGGAAGACAACTCGCTGATTGCCGGCGTCGATGTCCTTACCTGCAAAATCCTGGGCTGGAAGAATATTGTCAACAAGCGTTATTCCTCTACGGTCAACGGCTACAAAGGCAGCTATTCCCAAGACCGCTACACCCTGACGCTTACGGCTCCCGACGGAACGGTCAGGACGTATAAGTCAGGCAGCAAGTAGCTTTTTTTAATCCCCGGACACTGCATTGCAACATGCGTGCTCCGGGGATTTTTTTTGCCTGCATATCGCTTTTTAACCGGCTTTCAAAAAAATTGCCAAAATACGCACAAATAATGTTGATTTTTTGTTTATAACATGGTATAAAGGTCTTATACTTTGATTTAAAAAACTGAATTGAGGTTTTGGATGCCAAGCTTTAGCAGAGGAAACGACGGATTGGACAAAGAATATTTTGAAGAGCTGCAGGAAAAATGCCGCTTTCTCGGAATTTCGCTCAAGGAAAAGGATTTCAGGAAAAATCCCGACAAATATATTGAGGCCGCCCGCAACTACGACGAACGGGTCAAAGACTATCTGCATGAGCGCCAAGACCGCCTGAAAAGCCTGCAGGAACAGTTTGCCAGAGAAGACAATATTCCCGCCTTTATGGCGCTCGGCAAAGCCCGCATGGTCCTGATCGGAGAAGTTCACCGGCAGATGCTTGCGGAAAAAATGGCCGAAACAGCTTTTGCCAAAATCGAGGAAGAATACAATTTCAGCGTCAAAGACCTGCACAATAAACGCAACCGGGACAAGTTTGAGCGGTTGGCCTATGCGTTTGCGATTTCTCCCCAAGACCTTGCGAACCAGCTTCAGGACGCCGGCAACATCGGCGAAGCTTTGAAAAACTCAGACTATCAAAAAGAATTTCTGCAGCTTGCCTTTGACAATGATGCCGTTAAAACAGCAGCGGAGGCAATGGCAGCCTTTTCTCCTCTCCACCCAAGCAATGGAACGCTAATGCTTCAGGCTGCGCGCGACGAGGCCGGCAGAATACGCTTTGCCGAATTACAGGCAGAATTACAGGCAGTTGCAGCCGAAAATACGGCAGCAGCGACAACCCGAAATGCCGCCAGTACTGACAAGACGATTGCTGCCGACAGGACGTCCGTTTCCGGCAGAACGCCTGTTTCCGACAGAACTCCCGTTTCTGACAGAACGGCGGCAGTGCAGCCGGAGAATGCTGCTGCGGCAGGAGAAAAAAAGGCAGCCAAACTGCTTGCCGAATTTGCCCGCTACAAAGACAACCAAAACGGCCGTTCCCTTTTAGAGCAAAATGCCAAAGCGCTCAATAAAAAAGCTAATTTCGTTTATCTGGAACGGACGCTTGACACATTCGGCCTGCACGGACAGGCGGCAAAAGATTTTCGCTTGGCTTTGTCCCGCCACAAAGGCAGCCTGAAAGATTTCTTGGAACATTATGAGCAGACATTGGTTTCTTCCCGGCAAAGCCAAACGACAAACTCTGCCAGCCGAAACGGCGAAAGGCAAAGTGACGCCTATGCGCCGCAACCGGCGGACAGGCAGCGTGTACAAGAGTCAAAACAGCAGAAACAGATCCGTCGGGAAGCCGAGAAACAACGTAAGGAAAGTGAGAAAAAACGCAAAGAGGCCGAAAAGCAGCGCCGCAAAGAACTGAAACAACAGCAGAAGGAATTGGCCAGACAACGGCGGGAAGCCGAGAAACAACGCAAGGAAAGCGAGAAAAAGCGCAAAGAGGCCGAAAAGCAGCACCGCAAGGAACTGAAACAACAGCAGAAGGCTCTGCGGAAGGCGCGGTTCCGCTCATGGCTGGGACGCTTAAAATCCCGGGCAGGAAGAACAAAGCAGGCGATTATCGAAACCATTGCCGCCGTTTACAACAGTGCGTCTGCTCCCGTCAAAATGACGGCAGAAAAAGCGCGGAAGCTTTTTGCGCCAAAACAGAAAGAGCAACAAGCACCGAAACAGACGGTAAAGATGCAGCCGGTCAAGACGGCAGAAGGGTTAGAGCTCGGCACACAGCAAAAAATCAGGACAATTACGCTGAATGTCGAAAATTATAAAACACAAAAACGCCAGGAAAAGAAAGCTAAAATTATTGAATTTAAGCAGAAAGTCCGTGAAAAAAGCAAAAAGACCCTGAAGTATGCAGCTATCAGCATTCCGCTGGCCGGAATGGGCTATCTCGGCTTCAAAGGCATGCAAAATGCCGGCCCTGCTTTTGATTTCAGCAAAATTTCCATGACTACCGACACGTTTACCCTGCCGCAGGAAGTTCTGAACAAGGCGGCGACCTATTATGCCAGCGTCAACGAAGCCTTCGGCCTTCAGGCACAGGATTTTTCCATAGCCGAGCCGGATCTGAGCTGGAGCGCGTTTATGAACCCGCCGGAGCAGCCTATTAACGAAGCTGACTATGTAGTCCCCGTACCGCTCATTCAAAACGACAAACTGCACAACGTCCCGAATATTGACTTTTTCAACCTCTGTTTCAGCAAAAGCAACGAAACATACGGAAGCGGCGGAAAATACGGCGTCAGCAGAGAACTGTATGCCAAGTTTATGCGCAACCAAAAAGCCACGGCCAATTTTTACCACGTCGGCAGCTACGGCAGCCTTTCGTTTGACGAAGCGCGCATCATCGCCAAAACCGAGATATTCGACAAATACGGCATTGCCTATATCCAAAACCGCAGTATGGGCGCCTATCTGTATTATGCCCTGATGAAAAACCAGGACAAAGGCGGTTCCGTTGCCGCAATCGCCTCCACGATAACCGATTTTTATGATTTAAACGGGAAAACGCTGCCAGACAGCCAGAGACAGGCTCTGGAAAACCTGAGCCTCGGCCGGGACGTCAATACCGATGACTGGCACGAAATGATTGCGGCAATTAACGCAACGGCATCTGACCAGACGCAGGAAAACAACCTGTATACTGCCATCCAGCAAAGCCAGTTCAATATGCCGGTTCCTTATGACGCAGCAAATGCCGAAGAAATTGCCCGACAGGCGGTTATCAACTCGAGTTTCGCTTATGAGCCGACGCTTGATTTAGACGGACAGACCGGCATTCCTATGCTGGACAATGAAGATTTCAATCTGTTTGCGGATAACCCTTTTCTGACGGAAATATCCCATGAAACCGCCAATGCCGACAACGAAAAAGAAATCATGGAATCCCAAAAACAAAAGGATATGGAAACGTTTTGCAAAATTTATGCGCAATGCAGTTACAACAATGTTATCAGGCTTTCTTACGGAGAAAAGCGCCAAGCTTTTGACGCTGCAAACAAAGCCCTTGCCCGGCAGGGAATTTACGGCAAAATCGACCGCGGGCTTTACTGCGCGGGAATGAGTATGGCCAGCTTCTGCCAGGCATACGAAATCTTCAAAAAGGAAAATCCCGAAAGCTTTGTCGGCGAAGCCGTCGGCAGCATTATTGAAAAATGCAAAATCAGCGCTCACAGTACAACCGGTATGCGGGATATATACAAAAAATACTCCAACCGCATTATCTATTCGGAAAATCTGGAACGCGACATCAAGGACCATATGCGCAACCATCCCAATTCTATCCTGCAAAGCGGTTTCAGAAGAAACGCCGCGGGCAACCAGCATTATAACGGCTTTTTCCCGTCGATGAATACGGCATCGCAGGACGCCTATACCTATTGCGCTTTCAATAACAATCACTGGGGCAACGAGAATACGTTTTCCAACGTTTTACGCGACAGGCGCCGTGCCCGGTTCGGCAAAGGCGGATGGTATGTTGACGTTACGGCCTGGATTGACGACGAAGCCGATACCAGAATCAGGCGCGAACTGGAAAAACGCGCCGAACTGCGGCAGAAACTTGAGCCGGTTTCCATCCCCACTATTACGCAACATTATTTCAATAATATTTCGACGCTCTTAAACAAAAAGCTATCGGGCAGAAATTAATTTTGTAAAATGCAGTACGACAAAAGACTGCAAATAAAGGTGGTGAAAAAAAGCGGCGGCCACAAATAAAGAAAGCGGATAAAGGCGGCGACCACAAATAAAGAAAGCGAATAAAAGCGGCAGCCGCAAATAAAGACGATGGATAAAAGCAGGTGCCGCAAATAAAGGCGACGAAAAAAAAGCGGCGGTATATTACCAGCGGCCGTGCTGCCGTCTTTTCAACAATTGATTTTTTATGCGGGAAAACAGGTTCCCTGTCTGTTCCTGTTTTTGCTCTGCGCCCGGTTCGGGATTCGGGGAACAAACACCGGCTCCGGCATTATGCCCTCTCCGGGAAACTGCTGAATTGGAGGCAATGGCTGAAGATGAAGCCGAAACGGCAGCGGCATCTGCGGAAGGAGCAACGGTATGCTGAAGCTGTGCGGCACGAATTTTGGCTAAAATTCCGGCAGCTTTCTGCGGTTTGGCAAAACTCAAATCCTGCAAAGGACTGTTCTCGCTGACACGGTGGTTTATCAATACGGCTGCAACATAGTGGCTGTTATACCCTTCTTTTGCATATTGGTGTTTTTCGTCAGCGCAAAAAGCGGCAAGCCGCTCATAAATATCATCGGCGCCTTTGTACGCCAATTGCCGGGCGATTTCGAAATTGCGCACCAGCCCATGAACCGTTTCCAACATCAATTCTTTTATTTTCTTTGAATGGTCGAGGGTTCCTTCTTCTTCAAACAGCCGACGGGCTATTTCAAAATTAGCATCGGCAGCGATAAGCAGCCGGCGGGTTGAAATTTCCGGATTTTCTCCCTTGCGAAAAAAATCATGAGCGGCAATATTGTTTAATGCCAACTCGGGAAAATCATCAATCGTCTGCTCTTCATCGGCATGGACGCGAAAGCCTTTCAGAAAATCATACATTTTCCGAGACGACTTTACCTGAGAAAGATATTCTGCCGGCGGTTTTTGCAGCTGATAGACGTTCAGCCCCGATCTTTCATCAACTATTTTATCCAGAACGTTCCGAGAAGCGGCGTAATCGAAAGTTAATGCCAGCAGGTCGCTTTGCCGTAACAGCCAATAGTTTACGGCGATATCCGCGACAAAATCCGCATCTTTCTCCCTGCGGCCGCACTGAGCTTCAAGCAAAAGCCCAAGACACTTGGATATACTGGGAATTTCGGCATCTGTTTCCGTGCGGGGAATTACGCCGGTTTCCGTATCGCGGCTGTAGATATGCAGCAGGCGGGAAAAAACGGTGGAAAATTCTTTGGCTATGCCTTCGTCCTGCATTCCCGAACGGCAAACTCCGCCGGTTGCCAGAGATACCGATAATCCTGACACAGCCTTATAACACAAATCCGGATACTGCAGCCAACGCACCGGCTTATTCCCCTGCTCCAACAACCCAACCAGGTGCAAAACCCGAAGGCGCTGTTCCGAGGCAAATCCTTCGGAACAGCGGATATGCCCAATTCCTGCCAAAACGGACAAAGGATAATCCTGCATCTCACAATCCGGCTGTTGCATCAGGCGGTTATACATTTCCGAAGCCGGATAGTCTCCAAGCTCGCCCATATTCAGAAACCCCATAGCGCAGAAGTTCCAGGCATCGCTGTAGTTTTCATCATATTGCAGTTTACCCTGCCGGGCGAGAATCTGCTGCGCCCGGAATGTCAGTTCCGGATTGCCTTCGGTTCTGGCTGCCACTTCCGTTTTTACATCATGACAGCCGTCTTCTGCCAACTTGGTCAAAAAAACGGTTTCTTCCAGTTTTTTCCGCGTCAAAACGGGTAAAGGCGGAAGCCTGCGCGCCAGTTTTTCCACTTCCGCCATTTGCTCCGGAGAAAGATTTTCCGACATCATCAGCAGCGCGGCCAATTCGCTTTCCGCTTCCGTTCCCTGAACCATAGCGGCGGCTTTGAAAACAGAAGCAGGCGTATTTTGAGGAGAGACCGTCGTATTTTGAGAAGATGCCGTCATATTTTGAGAAGATGCCGAAGCAGGAAATATCGAAACCGCAGCGGATGCGTTTTGGTCTTGCGGCGATGCCGGAGCGGAAAGCACAGGAGCTGCCGCTGCCAGAGAGGCTGAAATACCGTTCAGGGAGATGCGCGCCACCACCTCCATATTTCGGGCATGATGGCGGGAGCGAAACCATAATGCGCCAAGTACCGGCACATATGCCGATGTTTCTTCAGGATAATCGGCAAGGTGCATTTCTATCCGCTGCAACAATTTTGCAGCAACGCCCGGATTGCCGGACGACGCCAATATGCCGCGGCAAAAATCCGGCGTCAACGGACGCTTTTCGTTGCGATGTTTCATCACTTCTGCCGCCGTCAGCAGCGGGCTTTTTTCTGCGGTAACCAATATCGGATGCAACATTGGGCTTCCTTTCCTTTTTCAATTGTCTTCCCTGTCCTGCCCTGATAACGTGCGACAAGGCCGACGTTTGTTTCATATAAGCCTGGGACGGGACGACACAGCACCGGAGCTTCTGCGGGAGCTGAGACTGCGAGGTCAGCGCGTAAACGGCTTTTTCAGCAGCAGACGGTTATATCCGCAGCCGGGGCGCGTCAGTTTGGCCAATTCAGGCGGCTGGCGCTTATATCCCAGTTCCGCAACAGCCAGACGGAAGAGTTCCAGCGGTTTGCGCGGATCCTGCTCCAGCCGTCCGCTTTTGCCGAAACGCACATTATAAATCGACTTGTAAACGTCTTCCGGGGGTTCCGCTTTGCGGGCGTAAGCTTCGCAATAAACATTCAACAGCGCTTTAAGCCCGTTATCGCGCAAATCTGTCCGCGGCTTGTTTACAAAAGGCTCGCGATTGGCGAGGGCAATCAGGCGGAAGTTGGACAATGCGCCGCGGTTGACGGCGGCAGCAAGCTCGCTGACAGTCGCGTTCCCTTCCTTTTGCGCAATCAGATAGTCTTCATAGAGGCGGGCTCCGGAGGTTTCCGGATAACGCAGCCACTGCGTTACGGTATTGCGGCAGACCCGAAAAGCAAAACATTCATGCAGCAGCCAGGCGGCTTCGTCAACGCTTCCGGCACGGGAAGCAAGCTCCGGCAGGCTGACATTCAGCAATTCCGGCGTTCCCTGATATTTTTCCTCCTGCAGGCATGCCCTCACGTTAACCCTCTGTTCCAAAAGCCGGGGGAGAAAAGCCTCGACAAAATGAAACCGGCACATCAGAGGCAAGAACCCGGCATAAATTTCTTTTCCCTGGCGCGCTAAAGCGGGAAATTCCCTGTCTGCCGGACGGACACCGACTGCATCAAGCAGCAGCGGGAACAACGCCTTTTCGCCATGCAGCATTTCGGGCGGCATTTCCCGCACATTGCGGAGCGCGTACAAAATGCGCTTCTGGCAGCCGGCACAGGTATCTTTTTGCGCCGGAGAAGACAATTCCGCCGCCGCCATGCCGAGCCAGGCTACAACATCAAATATGTCGCCGGGATTGGATTGCAGCAGCCCCGCAGCACAAGGAGCAAGCAAATCGCCCATTTCCCCCATCAGAAAGATATCGGCAGCAGACGGTGCGTCATCATAAAGGCCGGGACGGATACCAGGGTCGGAAGGTGTATCGGGACGGATACCGAGGCCGGGATTGGAGGGTGTGTCGGATTGGATACCGGGGCCGGAAAGTGTATCGGGACGGATACTGCCGCTCCGGCAAAAGCCGCGCAGCATTCGCACCATATCGGGAGCCAGCCTTTCAGGATATGCCGAGTAAATGCCGGCATCAAGATTAAAACGGGGATTTTCGGGGTTATATACCGTCCCGGCATCGCCGCGGACGCCGTTTTTAACGCGTTTCAACAGTTTCTGCGCAATGCATGTCGAATTTGCAGTGTGCTTTTTCAATGCCGCAAAGCGACAGGAAAAAGCGTATTCTTCGGCAGTATAATTGTCATACGGGAAAAATTCATTGATAAGGATGGCTGCTTTTTCGATAATTTTCGGCGTGGCGACCGTCCGGGAAACCATCGCTTCAACATAAGGCAGGTATGCGTCTATCTCCTGCGGCGCGGCAGATAAACGGTTCTCTATCATATCCAGCAGTTTTCCGGCAACGCTCTGGTTAGCGGACGACGTCAGAATTTCGCGGCAGAAATCCGGCGTCAACGGAACGCCGGACTTGCGGCGCTCCTGCAGCATGACGCTGCAGTGCAGAGGGCTTTGCGGATTGGTTATTTCCAGTTTCATCGCCACCCCCGTTTTTCTTATTCCCTGATTTCAAACGCGCAGAAAATATCTTTTGCCAGCGACGTTCGGGACAAGACGTTTTTCATCCCTTTGGACGTAACGGCAGCAAAACGGCCGATAAAAACGTTTGCCACTTCCGGCGCATTGACAGCATCTTCCAGCTCGGCAAGCGTCGTTACCTCACGGCTGCCCGCAAGATTTTTGACGACGGCCTCTTCCCCCTCGGCATGAATCGGATATATCCGGCAGCCGCCGAATTCCTTATACGGGCGGGCCAATACAGCCTGCAGCACGACGGTTTCTATCTGCCCTTTGTCATAACGCTTTTCCATAATACTTATCTCCCATTCAGTTTTTTGTTCAATGCTGCTTTTACCGGCAGGCCTTTTTCGTATTCGACGTTCGTCAACTGCAAAGCATCAATGTTCTGCTTTTCGTTTTCGCCCATATTTTGCAGAAAATAGCAAAATTCCACGGCATTTTCATCCCCGCTGCTGCCCATTCCCATTTCTGTGTCAATGCGCAGCATCAGCGACGATACGACATGCGCATTGGTAACCCCTTCGTGCATCATCGTCTGTTTGCTCAGGTAATTGCCGATAATTTCATATTCGCCGGTCTTGTTGACCTCGTTCAGGTTGACGTAAAAGACGCCGCTTTTGCTCAATTTGGCCTTATCGTCGTCGCTGACGTCAAAGTCGGCCAGAATCAACGTATTCTGATTGGCTTTGTTATAGACTATTCCGGCGACTCCGGTCTTTTGGTTCTCGCGGTCATTGACAAAGACAACGGTGGTGAAAAAGGCGTCGTTTTTGTCAGAGGCAATTTCGCAGCTCATTTTTCCGTTGTTTACGCAGTCCTCGCCGTATTGCGCCAGCTCTTCCAGATACGCATCAACATCCAGATGCGGCGCCTCTTTGGCATATTTTTTGATATTGTGGCTGCGCATACTCTTGATGATAAAGCTGTCGGCAAACTGGTTGGCATTAATCAGGCTCTCGCGGTCAATCCTCGCACCCTCGCCGTGAACCGGAGCCATATACACCTGTTTCAAAGGCTTTTCGGCCGTGGTTTCCAAATCATAGTTCGGGACGAAAATACTCTGCCCCTCGTTTTCCCTGGCCAGCATCTGCGTCGCTTCCAGCAGCGTATTGTCGTCAAACACGTCTTCGGCGGACAGTTTCTGCCCCTGCAATTCGTCCTTGTACTCCTCGCGGATGGACGCTATCAGCACTTCCTTAATCTCGTCAAGAGCAACGCTCGGCAGGTCTTCGGGGCGGGCATTGTAAGTCTTGGCAACGGAATCTTCGCCGACATAGCCGGCAAATTCAAAATTCAACCCTTTGGCCGTCTGCTGCAAAGACTTCCACAGCCCCTCAATCTTTTCATAATCCGCTTTGCGGTCTTCCGAATCACGCAACAGGCTGTTGATGCTGTCAGGGATTATCATATCCTTTAATTTGACGGCGACTTCGTTTTCAAGCCTTGTGCCGCGCACCAGAAGCTGTTCCTTTTCTCGGCGGGCAATACGCTTGTTCAGCTCCCACGCCACCTCTTCCTGCGTCTGCGGCTTGACGGCGCGGCCGAGCTTGGAGAAAATCCCGGCGCCGGACGACTTGCCGCGCGGCTGGTCAATCTTGGCGTGCTGATAAAGCTTGAACACATAACGCAGGTCAACGACTGCCTGATTTTCCAGATACGAGGTATAGCGTTCGGGCAGCGTTTCGTCCTTGGCGGCTTTGGTGATGATGTTTTCGGCTTCGGAAAGCAGGGCTCCGTATTGCGTCGCAACTTTAATTGTGCGGTCTATATGCCGGATATTAAACAATTCTTCCTGCGGAATCTTTTTCTTTTCTTCCGGCGTCAGCCCGACAGTGCGGAAATACATCAGCGTTTCGGCAAGCTGTTCGGGATTGCGGTCAAACGTTTCCGGATCCATCATATAAACGTGGTATGCCGGCACGCCGGTCAGGTGCTTTAAGGTACGCGACAGGTAGTCGGCCTTTTCCGCGTCGGCTATCTGGCGGATGTCAATCCCCATACCCTGACGGGAAATCATCGGCTTGGTCAGTTCTTTGGCGCTTGAGCCCATATCCTCGGTCGCCTGATTGGCGGTACCGAGAAACATAAAGGTTTCGGGAATATCCGACCGCTTAATCGTAAACTCCTTGTCGTCTTCTCCCTTGAGTTTCAGTTCATCGGCGCCGGGTTCAGAGAAAAAGGCCTCAATTTTGAGCCAGGCGTCAACCACAGGGCCGCGGTTCGACTCATCGCGGATGACCATGCGGCCGTAGTCGGGGGAATCCGGATCCACCAGCGCCCGCAGCAACGGGCCGTTGGAAACGACGAAACCCAAAGAACTCTGATCTTTTTCATACGGAATGTTTTCCATTTCCATCACTTTGTCTATCACGCCTTCAACAAAAGCCGAATCGCCTTTGACCGCGTTCCAGTCAATCGCCGTGATGCGCTTTCCGTCGCGGGTTTCCTGCGTTACGACATCATTTCCGAACATCTTTTTCATGTAAGCGACGGCATTTTGGGACAATGCCTGTTCCGGGTCCATATTGCCCATTTTGATGCGGGCGTCAATCTTGCGCTGTTTGCGGGTTTCGTCAACGCTGAACGTCGTTACCTTGTACAGTTCGTCGGGATTATCTATATTGTTGCAGTCGACAACCAGCGCGCCTTTCGGGTGAACCAAAGCGCCGATGGCCTTGGTCAGGTAAGTCTTACCGTTACCGGGAGCTCCCATTGTCGTATAGCCGTAGCTTTTGCTTTCCTCCGGGGTACGCCCCTTGTCCAGGCGCAACAGCATTTCGGTCATATCTTTCATCATCGTCGGGTCGGTTACAACATTGCGGATGAGGCGGCCGTAGACGGCTTCTTTCGGTTCGTCGCGCATAGTCGGTATATAAATTGCTTCCGATGCCAGCCAGGTAATCTTTCCGGTAATTTTGTCGGCGATGGGAACGGGAAATTCCTCGGTACCGAATTTATGCTTATAAATTTTCGCCATTACTTTTCTCCTTTAATTATCATGGCTGCCCATTGTTTTATTTTAACATATTTTTTGCTGCCGGGCAAGAGCAGAAACGCGGCTGCCGCGGCTTAAATCCAAATATCAGCGCCTTTTCAGGGATTTTAAGGTTTCAATTATTAGTTTTTCCTTAACGCCGTTGGTCATCGGCTCTTTTATCTGACTGTGTTTCATCCTTTTTTTCAACATCTCCATAATTTTTCCGGGTATCTGGTCGCCGGAAACGATGCTGTCGACATAATCTATCCGGTCGCAGCCCTTAGCCTGCATTTCCCTGACCAGCGGCTTGGTATAATTGCTTTCCCCCTGATCCATAAAGAAACTGTCGAACGTCAGCTGTTCGTTTTTCTCCAGCATGGTTTTCAGACAGCCGTTGACATCGGTCGAACCGTAGTCGTTGTTGCCGCCGTCAGTTACGGAAAAGATATGGGTAAAGCCGCTCTTGACATGAGGGTGCTTTGCCATATCCGAGGAAACATCCTTCAAAAACTCCTTTACCGCCGGAATCAAAAAGTCGTTGCAGCCGCCCTGCCCCCGGCGAACGCTTTCCAGACGTTTCGCAATCTCTTTGGTTTTGTCGTCGGGGAGCGCTACAGTCAGCGGGTAAGGCTCGCCCATCATATAAATATAGACGTTGATTTCCTTAAAACTGCGCGCGGCTTCATACAAAATGCAGGAGATGGCCAAAGCGTTGTCAAACGGCCTGCCGGTCATGGAACCGGAACCGTCAATGAGGATTCCGAAATTAGACTGCGGAAGCTGTACTTCTTTGATTTTCTCGTCTTCAGAGTATTTATAACGGGTGCGGAAACGCTCCAAATCCTTTTTGCCGATGTTCGGGTCGCCGCGGCGAAGCTTCTGCTGGAGGGCGACGTGGCGCTGCAAATCTATGGTGCGACCGCCCTGAACCGGAATTTGGGTCATTTTTTCCTTGGTCCGTTCGTGGCCGCGGCGGACGCTGTCAAACTTGTTTTGTTTGATGATTTCGCCGATAAGCTTTTTCGCCTGGGCTATTTCGTTGGAATACTGCGCGATATATTTCTGATATTCGTCCCAATTGCCTTCGCGGTAAAAGCGTGCAGCCTGCATATTGTCTTCGCTGAGCTTGACCATATCATCAATCGAAATCAGGCTCGGCATATCGTTTTGCGGCAGATAATCCTCCAGGCTGTTTTCACTGCGCCCGTGTTGCTGACTGTCTAACGCACCGCTTTCCTGCGGCGCACCGCGACTATCAGCATTGTCGCCGCGTTTGGGCAAATCATTGGCCTTCATGCCGTTTTCGCCGGCCTGCCTTTTCAATTCGCGGATGCTCTCTGCCTTTTCCAGCAACTCTTTTATCTGCCCGTCGCTGAGGCGCGGCTGATAAATGTCGGTATTCGGCAGGCGGAACTGACCGGTATCGGGAAAGCCGGAGTTACCGTGCTGCTGCGATTGGCCGGAGTTGCCGGAGGACTGCGGAGAGCCGGACGAGGATTGCCGAGCACCGGAGGAACCCTGCTGCGTGTTGTCGGAAGAGTGCTGAGCGTCGGATTGGCTATCGGCAGACCGACTGCCGGAGTTACCGTGCTGCTGCGATTGATTGGAGTTGCCGGAGGACTGCGGAGAGCCGGACTGGCCGTTATCTGACTGCTGCTGACCGGTGTTGCTTTGCTGCTGTCCTGTTTCATTGCCGGAACCCCTGCCTTGCTGATTTTGGTTTCCCATCGGCGGAGTCGGCAAAGGCGGCATACCGGGCATTCCGCTACCGGCACCCTGCCCTGACTGAGACTGCCCCTGCCCGCTTTGCGACTGCTGAGGCTGCCCCTGCCCGCTTTGTGACTGTTGAGGTTGCCCTTGTTCCTGTCCGCCCTGAGACTGGTTCGGCTGTGCGGAGGAACTGTTCTGTTGTTGCCCCGAGTTCTCCTGTTGCTGGTTTTGAGCACTGCCTTGCTGCCGGTTTGAGGTGCCTTGCCCTTCACCCTGTTCTCCCTGCTGAGAAGACGAACCGTTCTGACCGGACTGCTGCTGATTCTGCATCCGGCTGACCTGATCTTCCAGCTGTTTCTCCGCCGCTTTATATATATCTTCCATGTGCGGAGCGACAAACAGGTCAAAAAACTCATCCGTCATGGCGACACGGCGGCGGCTCATTGCCGTCATCCGTTTGTTATAAATCGTTTCATTCAGGATTTTCAACCCTTTGTTCGGCTGAGAGGTTTCAAACTTATCGCAGATTTCGCGGATGCGTTCAAAACATTCGGCGGCTCCCATTTTGCGGCCGTCGGCATCTATGCCGCTCAAAAGTTCCGGATACAGGTTCAGGCTGTGCCAATCTTCCATTTTGTGGTTTTCTATCAGACCGTTATTGGCAAAAAAACTGTTGCGGGCAATGGCCTTGACGTGAGCAATGCGTTTTTCGGCGCTGGCGGCCATTTCCTTTTCGGCATCTTCCATTTTCAACGGTGCCACATATTTACGGCCGACATTGATATCCGCCTCAAGCTCGTTTAAATGCGCCCGGTCAAAATCGCCGCCGAAATTGACCGCATAACGGTTGGCATACATATTTTCCAGTTCGTCGAAAAAGTAAAAACGGTAAGTATACTCGGCTTTCAGGCGCGCCGCCTTTTTTGCCGAGGCCTTCCATGCCGGCATATCGTTGCGCGCCGCGGCTTCTTCCATTTCCTTAACCAAAGTTTCCTGCTGTTTTTGAATTTCCTCCATCCGCGGAGAATTGGTAAACTGCGTCCCTTTGGAATGGGCTATTTCGTGATTCATAGCCGTTGCAGCCGCATCAACACCGGCAACAAGCGTCCATAACATGTCGTCAATGATAAGATTTTGTTCGGGAACAAAACAATAGCTGATATTCGGGTAGCCGTTTTCGCTCCATACCAGCCTGGTATCCTGATTTTCCACCGCGCTTTCGACAATATGTGCATGGCGCTGCAGTTCCTGCTGCATATATGACGACGAAGCGATGCGGCGCCAGATTGTACTGTGCGAAATACGGTCTGCCTGATTGCGCCGGTCCCATTTTTCCTGCATTTCAGGACGGACGGCATATAACGCCAAAGCCGTTCCCCAGAAAAACTGCGATTCTTCGTCTTTCAGGTTCAACGGCGTTTTAAGGTCGCCGGTTTGCAGAAAATGCTCAAAATTCTCGCGATGGGACGCGAATACGGCTTTCTTATCCTCACTGTCCTGAAACATCGGCTCCAGCCGGTTCTGCAAATCACGGACATATTCTTCGCTTATATCTTCTTTACTTTTGGCGCCGAGGAATTTTTCGGAAAATTCTATCCGCAGGCGGTTCAGCGGATTTTTAACAATGTCTTTGATATGGCGGACACCGGCTTCGCGCCGGTAGTGCCCGGTATCCATAACTGCATCGGCGGCTTCTTTGTCCTGCTTTTGCAAAATATCCTTTATCCCCATAGCAGACCTCTTTCAGGCTTTTTTTTTACATAATTTAATATACTTTAGCATACTTTTCGGGGCTTAGCAAGATTTTTTTAGCGCGCCCGCGGCGAGAAAAAATCAGCATGCACATGGCAGGCAAACAGCATAAATCCCTGTAAAACAAAAATCAAAGCCGCGTGTGTGTGTTTTATCTTCAGGCTTGACTTGAGGTTTAAAAGGCTGTTATCTGATTTTAAATGATTTCCGGCCTTGGGGCAACTCTCAACTTTCTGGTTGAGACGCGTTACTACGAAAGGCCGTTTTTCGGAGAGAGACAAATGCTGAAATTTCCGGTTTTGAGTTTTTTTGGGGCGGCGGCGCTGTTTTTCACGGCCACGCTGACAGCCGGCATATACGGATTTAGCGCGTCTAAGCTGAACTTATGGCTGGCGCTCGGGCTGACCCTGGCATCAAACCCGCTCGGGCTTAATGGAAAAAGGACGGCGGCCTGGGGACTATGCGCCGGCATTGCCGCAGCAGGCGCGTTTGCTCTTCCGGCGCAAATATGGAGCGTCTGGATATTTGCGGCTTTTCTGGCAGCGGGCGGACTACTGAAACGACTTTACGACAACGACGGGATGCCTAACAATGAGGCAAAAAACGGCAACTCAGGCAATGAGAAGGCAACCGAATACGGACGGCTGATTATTTTGGCGGCGGCGTATTTCAACCTCTCATTTATCACCAATACCGGACATACCGACGTACAATACGACTTTGCATCGTGTTTTAACTATATCGAATATATTTTGGAAAACAACTTCCTGTTCTGGAAGGAAAATCCGCTATTGACCCGCCCGAGCTATTCGACCTACCACCCGATTTTGCATTTTCTGCTGGCAGCGGGAGAAATGCGGCTGGCGACGGTTCTGGAAACCGGAATGTTGAACGCGGAATTGCCAGCAATGGGCGCCGGTGCCAATATGCAGCTGGCGGCGGAAGCGACACAGGTCTGTTTTTGCTTCTATATGCTGTGGTATTATTTTCTGGCCGGAAAAATTTTGCGTTTCTTCCGGCTTTCCCGGGCGGCATACCTCGGCGGGCTGGCTTTTATCTGCTTCTTCCCGGCGTACAACGCCATCGCGGGATTTTTCAACAACGACTGCCTGTTGCTGCCGTTACAGGCGGGAACCGTCTATTACTCCCTGCTCTATTACCGTGACGGCGGGCGGAAAAATCTGGCACGTATCCTGCTGTTTGCCACCGCGGCAGCGTTGACCAAACTCTCGGGCATTATCGTCCTGCCGCTGACCGGTGCGGCTATCGCCCTCCGGCTGTGGCAGCAGCGAAAAAAACCGGAAAACGGGCGGCGGCTGACACAGACAAAAAACAAGCCGCAGAAAAACGATACGGAGGACAAACGGCTGCTGACAATACACAAGCAGCTGAAAAGCGGAGCGGAGAACAAGCGGCAGCTGGCGGAAGCCGCGGTTTTCGGCATACTGCTCGTTGCCGGGCTGAGCATCTGGCCGTTGTATCAGCACTATTTCCTCAACGTCGGGTTTGACTTTGTGCCGCCGCAGGAACATCTGTCGCTTAAAAGCTACGGCTTGTGGCAGCGGTTTAACCCGCTCGGTGCCCTGTTTTATCCGCAAATGTTTTATAATGATTTCGGCATTAACCTGTGGGAGACGATGACAAAAACGGCGCTGTTCGGGCAATGGGACTTCTCTATGCGCGGGGCGGACATTATGGGGCTGATTACGGCGCTGGTTCTGATTTATAAAGCCTTGCTGGTTTTGGCGGTTGTTGCGGCCGCTTATCTGGGCGTCAAGAAACGGCAGACACAGGCATTCTGGCTGACAATGATTTTACTGGCGGGGATTATCGCAGGGCAGATTATGTTCGGCCTTAAGCACCCGTATATGTGTAATCAGGATTTTCGCTATGTCGCAATTATCACGCTGCCGGTTGCGCTGCTGCTGGCACAATTTTTTGACAAGCTCTCGGATGCCGGACGGCGGACGGGGAAAACTTTTGCCTGCGGTGCAGGGCTGGCGCTGATTGCGGCGTTTGCGTTTCTTTCGGCGTTCGTCTGGTGGCGGATTTCATTCTGAGGCGGCGGGAAACGGGGCAACGAACAGCCGGACGGAAACCGGCGGAGGGAAAAAAGCCGGCAGAAATATGTTTGACAAAACCTTTAAAATATGGTATTCTTAAGACCTAATTAAGTATAATTTAAAAGTAATGATTATGAAAAATTATTTTGAATTCGTGGACACGAACCGCGAGCAGTTTATGGCTTTATTAAAGAGTAATGAATTTAAATGCAACGCCGCAGGCCGCAGATTTATGGCTGAAAGCGTCAAGGTATCAAAATCCCGTCCGGTTACCGTTGATATGGATACTTTACGCTATGCGGAAGAAATCGGCGGATTGAAACCCGGGTCGGAATTTAAATACCCGAATGCGCAGGGCGGAATTTCCAAAGCGGTCGTATGCTCATTGTATGACCTGCCGAAGAATATGATACATCCGTTCCTGTATTGTTTCAGCGGAATGATGACGGCACCGCTGTTTGCGTTTGAAATCTTACGCTTTTATGCAAAGCAGACAGGACGTGTGCTGCCGTTCCTTTCTTCCGGAAAAGAAGGTAACAAGGGCTTGTTTCAGAAGCTTTTTTACCGTGAAGAAGGGCTTATCCGCAAAACGGAGTATGATACGTATTACAAACTGATGAGCCTTTTGACCGGCACGCAGTATGCATACAGGAATTATACCCCGTGCGAAGACGACGATTCCGAAGGCAACCTGATTGAGATATACAATTTTGCGGTATCTCAGGGGCTGAAAGAAGTAACGTTTGTCATCTGTTCGGGCAATCCGTTCTATGACAAACGATTGCTGGCGGAGTGGATGTGGCAGCTGAAGCAGGAAAAATTTGCCGCAGTCAAAGTCAACCTCGCGTTGGCGCATTGCCCGATTTTCCTGCCGAAAACCTTAGCGGCAGTGCCGGAAGCGAAAATATCCGAGATTTACCTCGGCTATATCGCTGCCAGCCTCGGCCCTCTTAAGAAGGATACGGTACGCTTCAACGGCGTTACCAAATCCGCAAAGCCGGAGCGTTATACCATGCCCGGCGTTTTCGGAGCGGACTGGGAAAAGTTCCGGGATATTATCGTCAATTACTCCAACATGGGGTGGCCGAACTATCAGGAAATCCTGTACGGCATTGACCATGAAGAAGCTGTTGCCAACATTATCCTGTCGGATTTGTTCGCACGCGCATCATATACGCCGGAAGAGTATGACAGAGGAATTACCTCCCTGCTCGGTGCGTATGCCGATTTTATCGGCGGTGCGTATACTCCGTGTTCACACGGAAAATTCAGAAACTTTTTGCAAAATACGCCTGATGCGCGCTATTTTGAGTAAGGTTTTGATTTTCGGCTCCCTGCGGGGAGCTTTTTTTATGGACGTAAGAGAGTCAGACCGGAAAACGGGAAACGGCGAGGGCCAGCCGGACGGGAAAAGCTGAGAAACCGGAGGAAGGCTGTGCGGCGTGCGGACGGGAAAAGCAGATAAACAGAAAGGAAGCAGGGCGACGAACGAACGGGGAAAGTGGACAACGGCGTCCGGGCGGAAGGAGAACAGCAGCTGAGGTGGATAACCTGCCGGCAGCATTGAAAGTTTTTGCGCAGGGCTATATTATGATGCGGAATTGGGCAACGATTTTAACAATATAAGGGTTCAGACAGCAATGTGGCAGCCGGTTTTGATGATTAACGGGTTTATCATTTTCGTTTTGGGAGCATTGATGCTGCTGCCGGCAGCGGCATTGAAATACTACACCGGTTCGTTTGATGCCATTTTTATCCAAAACAGCATTCTGACGATGTTTATCGGCGGGTCGCTGTTTCTGGCAAATTACGGCAAAATAAAAAACATCTCTATCCTCCAAGGATATCTGATTACCGTTATATGCTGGTTTGCCTGCCCGCTTATCTGTGCCCTCCCCCTTTACGGCAACGGAGACATTCAAACTTACGCCGACGCTTTGTTTGAAGCGACATCCGGCCTGACGACCACAGGTTCGACCATTTTAAGCAATGTTGAGGCGCAGCCAAAATCCGTCTTGTTCTGGCGCGCCGTGCTTAACGGCATCAGCGGCGTCGGTATCGTCATTTTTGCGGTCGCGCTGATGCCTTTTCTGGGAATCGGCGGCATGCACATCTTCAACAAGGAAAACTCTGACATTGAAGAAAAATTCCTGCCCAAAATCCGCTATATCGCCAAGGACATTATTCTGGTATATGTCTTGCTGAACATCATTTGCGCGGTTTTGCTGAAATGGGCGGGCATGAACTGGTTTGACGCAATATGCCATGCGCTGGCGACGCTGTGCACGGGCGGACTTTCTACAAAAAACAATTCCGTCGCTTATTTTGACAGCCCAATGATTGAAACCATTATAGGCATTTTTATGCTGCTGGGGTCGCTGCCGATGACCTATTTTGTTTTAATTGCGAAAAAGCGAAGCTTTGCTTCCGTTATTGAAAACAATCAGGTCAATACGTTTTTGAAACTGGTTTTCTGGTATATCCTGATTATCAGCGCATTTTATGCCTATACCTCAGACATTCCGTTTGTTACGGCATTCCGGAGAGCCTCTTTTAATATGATTTCGGCTATGACGACAACCGGCTTTTCCTCATATGATTTTATCCAGTGGGGGACATGGGCTGTCGCCGTTTTCTTCATTTTATTCCTGCACGGCGGCTGTACGGGTTCGACAACCGGTTCAATTAAAATTTTCCGCTGGCAGGTCATTATGGCCTTTTTCAAGAAGAACGCAACCAATTCCCTCTCGCCAAGCCAGGTAACGGTTATGAAAGCCGGCGGAAAGGTCATCGACGACAATATCGTTTCTTCGGTGTTCGTCATGGCATTCGGCTTTTTGCTTGCCATTATGCTATTTACGCTGATTATTTCCATGACGGGAGTAGACTTTGTTACGGCGCTCGGCGCGGTTGCGGGCAATATAACCAACTCCGGCCTGGGCCTGACCGAGGCAACCGGACCGGCCGGTAGTTTTGCCGGATTTACGCCTTTTGTAAAATATATCCTGTCGTTTGTCATGGTTTTGGGGAGGCTGGAAGTTATTGCCGTCTTTGTCCTGCTGCGCAAAATCCATTTGATGTAGATTGACAAAAAGGGGATTGAATTGAAGCGGAGCTGCGGCATGCGGCAAAAAAAGGTTCCTATTTTTTCAGCATCTGCCTGTGGATATAATGTTCTGATTTTTTGCAAAGTCATTAAAACAAAAGTTGATGACTTTAAACGAACGATTTAATTCAGCAATTTTTTCTAAAACGTTTATCCGGATTTTAGCCGTAACGAACGCCGTATGTCAAGTTTAAATCATTAATCCGTAATGTTTTTTTATTTTTTCGCCTTTTTAAAAAAGTAACATTTTGTTTTAACTGAATTGATGATTTTTAACGTTCGTATTTTTTCAACACATTTTTCAGGACGTTTGCATAGAAACTATTCTAGGAGTTACTTTATGAAAAACAAACTTTTATTGACTACGGCTTTAGTCGGCGTCGCATTCGCAATGCCGACAATGGCTGCCGAAGAATGGGACGGGAAAACAAGTTATCTCATACCCCAAGGAGAAACCCTTGTTTTAGAAGAAAATTCTTTGGTTGAAAATATTACAAACAACGCCGATGGTATCGGCGGAGCCCTTTCTACAAGCAAGCCGAAAAATGGAGTTGAAAATCCTGGTACGCTTATCGTCAAATCAGGAACAGTATTTAAAAACAATACGGCAAAATATGATGGCGGCGCAATTGCCAACTTTGGCGTTTTAGACATTGACGGCGCTACATTTGAAGCGAACAAATCCCAAACCGAAACAACAGACAGCCAACCTGTCGGCGGCGGGGCCATCTCATTAGGCATTGATTCTAAAACGACAATCAAGAACACAAAGTTTGTCAATAATGAAACCGGTTTCAACGGCGGCGCCATCGGGACCAGACGTACTATCAACAACGGGGATATTACCAATGGTTCGCATGAAAATCACAGTCTGATTATATCTGATTCCGCCTTTATCGGAAACAAAGCGACCGGAACGACCACAGACCGGGCCGACAATAAACTTCAGGGCGGCAACGGCGGCGCAATCGCCAACTCCTTTAACAACACCCAAATCAGCAATACCGTTTTTGAAAAGAACGAAGCAATCAACGGCGGGGCGGTTTACAACCAATCCCTTTACAATACGAATAATCAGGCGCAGGAAACCGACAAAGGCGGAGACATCAAATTTGCCGATGTTACGTTTGACGGCAATAAAGCTTCAACCAACGGCGGAGCCATCTTTAACGATGCTAACACCAATGCAGAACTGTCCGGAACGGTGGTATTTTCCGGAAACGAAGCAGGAAATGCCGGCGGCGCTATTTTTGTAGCTGATGCCAGCAGTTCCATGGAAATTGCTTCCGGAGCCGTCTTCAAAAGCAATTCCGCAAAGCTCGGCGGGGCGATTTATAACAAAGGAAACCTCGGTACTCTGGATGGCGTTACCTTTGAAGACAACACTGCCGAAACAAACGGCGGCGCGATTTTGAACTCCAACGGCGGCACAATTGCCTCTATTACAAACAGCATCTTCAAAAACAACACTTCCACGAACGGCGGCGGTGCTGCGATTTATAACAAGGGCGGTGAGATTGCCGAAATCAGCAATACTGTTTTTGAAGGCAATATTGCGGAAAAAGGAAACGGCGGCGCCATTTTTAACGGCGGCACGACAGCAGCCAACATCAGACTCGACAATGTCCAGTTTATCGGCAACCAGGCGGCAAACGGCAGCGGCGGAGCTATCTCCACCAGCGGTGTCGTTAATATTGCCAACGCCACGTTTGAGAACAATTCCGCATCAACAGGCGGCGGCGCAATTAACGTTGACGGAACGGTTGAATTGAGCGGCGAAAACACCTTCTCCGGCAATAAAGTCGGCGATAAACTGAACGATATTAACCTGAATCAGAACAACGGTCAGGCCAAGGTAGACGTCAGCGGCACGCTGACGCTTGACGGAGGCATTTCCGGCGAAGGCACAACTTCTTTTGCGGATAATACGAAGCTCAATATTACTGAAAACACAACGTTTGGCAATGATGTCGCAATCACTATCGGTGAAAACACCGAACTGGGCCTGATTGTCGACAGCGGTGAAGAATCCGCAGAGTTTGACACGAGCAAGCTGCTGGGCGAAAACGGCTTCACACTGGCTGACAACGCTTTGTATAATGCGATTGTTGGCGATGACGGAAAAGTTACCATGGAACAGAAATCCGCCGACGAAGCGGCTGCCTCTCTGGGGCTCTCCGGTTCACAGGCAGAAGCCGTTTTGGGCGCAATTTCCGGCGGTTCTTCTGACAACGCCAACTTTAACAGTTTCAGAGAAGCGTTGAACCAGCATCTGCAATCTGCCGACAAGGCGCAGGTTTCCAACGGTACCGGCGCAGCGGATTTGCTGACCGCAGACGCCAATCCGGTTATCAGATCGGTTGAAACCGGTATTCATAATATGGTATTCTCGGCTGTTTCTGATGAACTGAACGGAACTTCCGCAGCCATGGCCGAAGGAAAATCTTCCGGCGATGCCTTTAAGCAGGTTAAAGCCTGGGTAAGAGCATTGTTCAGCCACTCCGACCACGAATCGACGTCAAAAGCCAGCGGTTTTGACACGAACAGCGACGGCGTCGCCATGGGTATCGACAAGCAGCTTGACAACAGGACGAAAGTCGGCCTTGGCTATGCTTACAGCAGCACGGATATTTCCTCGGGTATTCGCGATACGGACGTTGATACGCATACCGCGTTTGTTTACGGGCAGTATAAGCCGGCAAACTGGTACATCAACACCGTTGTTGCTTATAACTGGTCTGATTACAGTGAAAAGAAAGCTGCGCTCGGATTAAACGCAAACGCTGATTATGACGTCGAATCCTGGGCTGTCCAGTCTTTGTACGGATATGAAATGCAGCTGAACGGCTATGACGTTACGCCGGAAGCCGGACTGCGCTACGCCCATATCTCGCAAGACGGATATACCGACGCTCTCGGAACGTCCGTTGCCGCCAATGACAGCGACATTCTGACCGCAATCGTCGGGGCGAAAGTTGCCAAGGATTATGCTTTGGACAGCGATACCATTATCCGTCCGGAATTGAGAGCCGCCGTTACTTATGATTTGGTTGACGACGCCAACAATTCCAACGTGGTTTTGGCTAACGGCGTTGCCTATCGCGTCAACGGCGAAAAGCTGAACCGTTTGGGATTTGAACTCGGCGCAAAAGTTGCTACCGATGTTTCTGACAACTGGGAAATCTCCCTCGCTTACGAAGGCGGTTTCCGTGAGGATTATCAGAACCATACGGGTATGCTGAACGCCAAATACAAGTTCTAAACTTCCCACTCCTCATCTAAGGGAAAAGGCAGAGAGTACAGCGGACTCTCTGCCTTTTTTGTACATCATTCGGGAGAAGCGATGCTACCGGGGTAAATCGGATATCCTGGGGCAGATGGTTCTCCTGAGGCGGATTGGGTATTATTGGGGTGACTGGCGCTGTTTATGAGGATTGGCACTGTTGGAGCGGCCTGGCGTTAGCACTGTTGGGGCGGATTGCTGCTGTGTATGAGGACTGATATCGGCGGGGCAAAATTCCGTGGCATTTCGTCCCGTATCCGCCGCAAAAACAAACATATACAATAAAAATGCGCAACACTTGACAAAACTGTTGACATAATTTTATTTCCGGGTGTAGGCTAAAGATGATAAAATAAGCATATGTTTCACTAAAATTTTATAAATATGGATAAATTAGGTTTTACTCCCAATCCTGAGCAGTATGCTCCGGCGGGAGACGAAGTGATTTTTGACAATTCGATTGACGCACTGGAATTTTTTCAGGACTTTTACGGCGGCAACGGCGTCGTGCTTCTGGCAAGCATATCACTCAACAACCTGGCTTGCTCCAATATGCTGGTATGGGTGTATTTTGACCTGGACGCCCAGGACATCCGCTCATTAGCACCGGTGTTTAAGCTGGACAATCCGGAAGTTTTTCATGAATGCGAATTTACCAAACTTCTGCCGCTGACTAACGAAATCTTTCTGTTTTGGCGGGAGGCGCTGTATTCTACGGTGTTTACCTCTGCCGGAGAAGTTGCGATAAAGAAAGTCCGGGCGGTTTTGTCTGAAGCAGATATGCTCAATATCCTCAGGCTTGAAGGGGCTTTTGAGGCGGAAGACGTTTATCCGGTGGAGCTTTATTCGCTGCAACAGGAGAAATTCGCCTGTATATGCTGGTCGATTGAACAAAAGGACACTGATGACGTTGTCTGGCATCCGGTTTGCAAAGACGACGAAAAGCTGCTGGACGCTTTTGACGGAGACACTCTCACCGAATATCCGGTAGAACTCGGCGAAACGGCGACTATCGGCGGCGAGCTGTTTAAGCTCTGTTATAATGCGGCTGAAGGAAAACACTTTGAAAAAGTTTCGGCGCAGCAAAATGCCCTGAAAACCGCAGCCGGCGAGAAATTCCGCATTATTCCCGGACAACACCGGCAGCCCGGATGCCAAAAGACGGCAATGAGCGGATTTTCACAAAAAAGCGGCGGTTCCGTAAACGACAACAATGTACAAAAGGAAACCAGCGCTGCCTCCGGAAACGGATTTGCAACCGTAAAAATGCAGACCGATACGGCGAACGGGAAACCGAAAATCATTCAGTTCAAACCCAAACGCTGAAAGCTGCGAGGTTATAGACTGACGAAACTCGGAGCTGTTGGAGAGATACATTTGAACTGTCGGGGACATAAAACGGAGATTTTATGAGAAAGGGCGGAACTACCGCCCTTTTTTGTGCCTTTCGTTTAGAATACAACCGCAACATAAAAAAATTCTTGCAGGCAGACCTTATATTCTTGTGCACTGCTTTATTCTTGTGTACTGCTATCTTCTTGTGCACTATCCTCTTGCACACTATCTTCTTGCGCACAGGCCTTATTTCGATGTCGATCCCAAACCGCCGTTGCGTCTTGCCGTAGCGTTATCGTCAAATGTGATGCCGAAAGGCAGAAAAATCCCCTGACAGATCGAGGCGCCGGCTTTCAGCTCCAGAACCTTACCGCCATTGCAATCGTTGGTCATCTTTACAAAAATATGCCCTTCATTGTCCGAGTAATAATAATCGCCATCAATTATCCCAATCGTATTGTCCATTTGCAGGCGGTATTTAAAACCCAACCCGGATTTGGGCATAACGCCCAAAAACCAGCCGTCTTCCATTCTGACGCGTATTCCCGTCGGCAATAGAAAATTCTCCTTCGGTTTCAGGGAGATATCTACCGGCGTGTAAAAATCGTATCCGGCAGAACCGGACGTTGCCCGGGAGGGAAGCCGGATACTGTCATATATGCGCCGGATTTCAGCGTCATCTGTCAGAAAAGTGTTTTTCCATGCCGTTTCAAACTGATTGAAACTGACTTTGGCAAATTCGGCTATACGGGGCATATTTTTCTCCTTAGTACAGTTTATCAAAACAAAGCCGGAACGGGAACTGCACCGGCAAACTTCCCGTGGCGGCGGAATTGCAGCGATTGTTGCGCCCTGATGCCGGAAAACCGGCAGCTATGGCGTTTCCGCACGTCTAAATTTGCGGCAATTATGGCGGCCTGCCGACGGCTTGACAAGAAAAATGCTTGCTTTTTCCTCATTTATTCTTTATGATGCGTTTAAAAATCAATTATTGTTTCACTTAAATACATTTTTATGAATAATTTTGTAAAAAGAATTTGGTTTGGGGCCTTGTTGCGCCCGCAGTGTTGGATTTGTGCCGCCGTTAATCATCAGGTTGTCGGCGGAGCCATAGCCGTTTTGCTGTTTCTGCTTACCGGCTGGTTTGCAACGGCAGGATTTGTGGCGTTGTTCGTTTTTCTGTTTATGGTACATCTTATCATCTTTCCGGAAAAGACCTATACCCTGCAGATGGAGGACAAAACGCTCTTTATTGCAATTTATGCTTCCGACTTTGCCAGACGGCACAGGAAAGACAGCAAACGCAAACGCTTCATCATCAGAACTATCGCATGCCACGCCGACGGTTTTTGCGAAACGGTATGGCCGGACAGCGAAGTGTTCGGATATGACGACAGCCTGTGCCGCTACGGCATTTTTCTGGCTAAGCCTTATCCCGCTACATGGGCCGTTGTCTGCAACGGATTTGAAGACGGGCGTTTTCTGGGACGGAAACTCTGCAATTATGTTTTTGCCGAACGGATAGCGGCCGGAAAAAACCTTCTGATTTTTTTCCACGGCACAGCTATGTTCCCTGTTGAAACCGTTACTTTCAGCGTTGACCCGGATTTGTCCTGCAAACCCGGAAGCGTTGTTTTTCAGGAAATTTCGCCGTCAGGCCTGTCCGAGCTTTCTGCTGACAAGGCGGATAAAACAAGCGGAAGGTTTCTGCTTTGTCAGAATGAAGCAGGCTCAACGCTTTTCAAGTGTTGCCTTGCTCAAAACGGTATGCCGGCAGCCTATCATGTATCGGCTGAAGACATTTGCCTGAACAAACACTGACGCATTCATAAGCACTGACGCTTTTGCCGCCGTTCTTTTCCTAAACGCCCCTTAAACGGGGCGTTTTTTTTGCAGGAGATTTGCGTCGTGCTCCTTAAAAAATATTATGGGCAGGAGGTTTGCCTCGCACTCCTTAAAAACAGAACATTATTGGCCGGATGTTTACATCGCACTCTTTTTTCAACAAACAGAACATAATTAGAACGTTTTTATTGACAAAGAGGTTCGGCAATACTAAGATGACTATGAAACAAGATTTTGAAACTATACGGCTGGCACATATTCCGAGGCTATGATGAAACACTATATTGCCCTTGCAGACTGCGACTGTTTTTTCGTTTCGGCGGAGCGGGCTTTCAATCCGCGGCTTGGCGGGCGGGCGGTGGCGGTTCTTTCCAACAACGACGGCTGCGTCATTTCGCGGTCGAGAGAAGCCAAAGCGCTGGGGTTGAAGATGGGCGAACCTTATTTTATGGCCAAGAAACGCCTGCCGCAGGTTTTGTATGTCCGTGCCAATCACGATCTTTACCGCAGTATTTCGGCAAAAGTCATGGCTAAGTTCAAATCGTTTACGCCGGACGTCGAAGTCTGTTCGGTGGACGAAGCTTATCTTGACCTGACCGGAACTAAGCTGCTTTACCGGCAGAATTACATCAAAACGGCACAAATGATCAGGCAGGCGGTGTGGGATGAACTGCACATTCCGGTTTCCATCGGCCTGTCGACGACAAAAACGCTGGCCAAACTTGCCAGCGACAAAGCCAAAAATGCAGGCGGCGTTTTTGCCATCGGGTCGGCGGAACGAAATAAGATTCTGGCGCAGACGCTGATTGCGGACGTTTCCGGCGTGGGAAGAAAGCTGCTTCTGAAAATGCGGGAAGAGTGCATTTTTACCGCTTTGGACTTTGTAATGCGCCCGGATTACTGGGTTAAGGCGAGGTTCGGAACGCATGGGGCGGATTTGAAAGCGGAACTGTCGGGAATCCCCCTGTTTAAGGTGGAACCGGACGACAAGGCTCCGCTTTCCATTCAGCAAACTTCCGCCCTCAGGGAATTCAGCAGCGACATTGCCGTCCTGAAAACGGATTTGTGCCGCCATATCCATACCGCCTGCCGCAAAGCCCGCAGCGAAGGCGCCAAGGCCGCCGCCATTGAAGTCATGCTCCGAACCAAAGATTTTAAGGTGGTAACGGCACGCGCAAAACTTGACTTTGCCAGCAATCAGGAAACGGAAATCACGCCCCCTGCCCTGCGGCTGCTGACGCAGCTGTTCACGCCGGCTGTCGTCTGGCGCAGCACGGGAATTACCCTGACGGGACTGGTTTACGGAGAACGCGAACAGCTTGACCTGTTTCAACCGGCGAAAAAAAGCGACGACCGGCTGGGGAGCATTCTGGATGAACTGGAAGAAAAATTCGGCAAAAACATTGTCCATTTAGGATAAAGCCGGGAGATATAACCGGAAAGGCACTGAAAGCTGATTTCCAGGAAAAGACGACCGCAAATTGCAGAAACTGAAATTAAAAACCGGCAGAGAAAGACTGGCGCTGTGCCGTATTTTATGATTGACCAAGGGCGAAAAATATGGTATATTAAAAGCGTGATGAATATTGTGATGTTGATTAGTTTGAAAATTATTGTTTTAATATAACAGGGATTACTGTTAGTTTGGAGAGATTTAGGACGCGCAGGGATTGTTTACGGCTCAAGCAATGGGTTGTTTACGGTTTTTGCAGGTTCACTTATTAAAATTCGGTTTAGAAGGCGGTTAGCTTGCGCTGATGCTCCTACGCGGAGAGATGACCTGGGTTTTATGAGTTAAAATAAGTTTTGAAGAGCTGACAAGTGCTTTGTTTTCTAAAATCATATATTATGGCAACAGTAGATTTCACGAGCATGATCTTGTCTATGAGAGAGAAACTGACAAAACCGTTATTGATTATAACGGTCTTGTTTATTGTCGCAGCATTTTACCTCGGTTGGGGTTTTTGGCTGGTGGCTGCCATACTTTTGGTATTTGTAACCTTTATTAACGGTATGTATGTTATCATGCCGGGACATGCGGGTTATAAGATTACGCTGGGAGCCATGGCGAACAAGAGTTTTTCTGCCGGTTTCGGCTGGATGATTCCGTTTATCTCTTCAATGAGTGAAGTGGACATCACCCGCCAGCGTCACGAGGACACAAATAAAATGAAGAACAAAGAAAGACGCGATATCGCGTTGACTTATGTTCTTACATGGAACGTGTGCCCTGACAATGTACATACTCTCCACGCTACAATCGGAGAGAATGACTACATTAGTAAGGCATTATGCCCGCAGCTTGATGCCGCTTTTACCGAAGTGGTGGCTGAAAAGACCTACGAGGACATCAACGGCAAACTTGCCGAGTTGTCATCAGAAGTCAAGGCTAACTTTGAGCCTCGCTATGACCATTCTTTGTTTGAAAATGTTGAACTGAACATTATCAATGTTCAGTTTGACAAAGATTACGAAGATGCCGTCAGCGAAATGGCTAAGGTCGAAATGCAACGCAAAATTGTTGAGGAGAAAGCCGAACAGCTGAAAATCTCAACAAAAGCTCAGGCAGAAGCCCGCGAAATGCAGGCAGACGGTGAAGCCGCTTACGTTCGTAAGATGGCAGAAGCTGAGGCTGAAGCTATGAAACTGAAGGGGGCTTCCGAGAACGAAGTACGGGAAAAGCTGGGAGAAATCCTCAAAGCCCATCCTGAACTTATCAAGGAAGTTTTGGCGAAGAATTTCCCGAAGGTCTACGGTGGCGGAAACGTTACCCCGATGATGGATCTTGGAGATTTGCTTGGCAAATAACCCTTATCCCTGTTAGAAAGGTTCCCTGTGCGTCTGCACAGAGAACCTTTTTTTGTAATCGTGCGACTACCCCGGTTTTGCGGCTGCCCCGCCAAATACGGAAGGCGGCGGCAAGCAAACGGGACGCGATTATTTTTCGCCGTCGCGCAGAACGTCTATTGCCCGCTGCAGCTGGATTTCTTCAACTGCGTATAACGGCATACCGTTCAGTACCAAGGTCGGAACGCTCTTCATGCCGATTTTGTCGGCAGTCGCTTTTATGCTCTGCAGGATATTTTTAGTTTCGTCAGAAGCATAGTCTTTTTTAAACTTTGCCATATCCAGCTTTAAGTTGCGCGCAAGCTTGTCGATCACCGGTTCGTTGACAACCCGTTCCGCCATCAGGCCGGAATACATTTCCAAAAACTTGCCCTGATTATGCGCGGCAACGGCGGCTTTGGCTGCCAGTTCCGAATTCGGCGACAGGAAAGACACCGGTTTGAAAACGACTTTTACGTCCGGATTTTTCTTAATGATATTTTCAATGCGCGGCGCCATCTGGCGGCAGTAGCCGCAGGAGAAGTCAAAGAACTCGACCAGCGTAAACTTCCCCTTCGGGTTGCCGGCATACAGTTCGGCACGGTTGATGTCTTCGGCGTATTTCTGATAGGTTTCCGCCTGTGCCAGAAGCTTTTTCTGTTCTTCCTGCTGTTGATAGATTTGCAACGCCCCGACGATAATCGGAGGATTGTCCATCAAAACGTCTGCAACCTTCTGTTCCAGCGGAGTCAGTTCCTTTTCGCTTTCGGACTTTTTCGTATCGGCATCGGCACGGAATTTGACCAAAGCATCATACGCTATCTGCGGATTTTTCTTCAAAACGCTGACAACAGCTTTGGCAATTTCTTCTTCCGACGCGTCGTCAAAACTTCCCGCTGCGACGGCATTGGCGGAAAATGCAAGCATTACCGACAGAGCCGTTGCTGACAATAATTTAATTTTTCTCATGTTTTTCCCTCTCTAAAATTAACTAACCTTACGGTTTGTTGGGTTAAATCTTTTGCCGGATAACGGCTTTTTAATGACTTTTCCGGTTTTCCCGCCGCGGAGCGGCTATGACCGGCGCATGCCGCTACCTGCAGGTGTCATGGTTAAATTCACAAATGCCGAGTTCATTCTTGCCTTTGTCCAGATAACGGATGCGGACGTTAATCCCGTCATTAATAAACATCGGCTTGAGTCTGGGACACATCTCCTGATAGGCTTTGCCGCAAGCTTCGGTTTTTATGCTGTTTTGCAAAGCTGTTTTTTCTTTGGCTGACATTGCCGCCATATCGATATCGGCTTCATAGATATAGGCAATGGCTTTGTCCTTGTATTCAATGTCCGTCCAAGTCGTCGCCTCGTCGATTTTCTTCGGCAGGGTTTTCTTTATCGTATCCAGCATAAAGCCAATCTGCTTTTCACGCTCGGCGGCAGCATTTTTCTCCTGTTCTGCGGCTGCTGCGGCATCGGCCTTTGCCTTGGCTTCTGCTTCGGCTGCGGCCTTTTTGGCAGCTTTTTCTTCCGGCGTTTCGTTTATTTCCGCCAGCAGACTTTTCAGGCTTTCATCTTCGGAAACGGACAAGTCCAATTCAGCGGGAAGCTCCGGTTCCCCAGAAACAGACAAATCCGTCTCAGCAGAGTGCGCCGCCCCTTCGGAAACGGCTGAGGCCTCGTTCTTTGTTGAAGCAGCCGACGCCGGGGCTGGAGTATCCGATGCAAGGGCTGGAGTATCTGATGCGGGCGTAACAGTATCCGGTGCAGGCACTGAAGTATCCGGTGCCGGTGCAACAGTATCCGATGCGGGTGCAGCGGCATCTTCTTTGGTTAAAGAGGAACCGGACGACGGTAAGTCCGTATCCGAGGCCATTTTATCCGGAGATAAAACGTCAGCCGCAGGCATTACATCTTCCCGGGTCAGCTTTTTCGGTTCTTCATCCAAGCCGGAAAAGCTGTCATCAAAAGTAAAATCATCATCAAAATCCAGCTCATAATTTGCCATTTCCTGCAAGGCGCTGTTTACATCGCTCAATGACTTCAACTCGTCACGGGGCTCTTTGCCCTTATCATCGGCGGCCGTATCTGCCGGAGCGGCCGAGGCCCGGGCCGGCAGTTTTTTATCCGCGACCGCGGCATCAAATCCTTCCGCCTCAATGATATTGGCACGGAAATTTTCAAACTGGTGGCTCAAATATTCTTCCAACGACAGCTTACCGTCCTTGTTGTCATCCATCTTATGAAAATCGGCTACAAAAATGGCTTTGGTCGCCTGCAGCTGTTCGGCCGCGGTCAGCGCCTGCGCCTGCCCCGCAGACGCGGCAGCCAGCGAAACGGAAAATAAAAGCAGATATTTTTTCATCGGCAAAAACCTTATAAAATTAGTCTTCCATAAGGAAATATTTGCACGGATAATCTTAAATTTTCTTTAACGGGCGGAAATTATTTGCGCCGTCGAAGAATGTTACGGAGGGAGTCAATTTTTGATATGCGGCGGCATATTGCTTAAGCCCCGCGGCTCGTTCCAAAATCAGCTGTTCGGGCACAAAACGGTTTATCTTTTTGGCGCGTTCGGCGGCACGGTTTATCGCAAGCTTTGTATCGCAGACGATAAAGTCGACGGCGGTGCGGTAGCCTTTGCGGCGGATATTCTTAAACAGCTCAAGATGGGCGGCATTGGTACCGCTGTGCTCAAACATGATATTCAGGTGCAGGTTGACGGCACGGCGCAGCAGTTCGTAGCCGATAATCCGCGCGGTCATTTCATGGTTTTTAAACGCAACGACATTGCCGTACAATGCCAAATCCCGCTGATATGCCGGCAGAGAAACCATAATCTTGTCAAAACTAAGAAACAGGAAATTCTGCGGCAAATGCGCGGCACAAAACGTGCTTTTGCCGGAACCGGGGATTCCGGATATCTGCCGCAATTCCGGCTGAGCCGAGGGGACAAGCCCCTGCAGGCTCTGCTTTATCAAAGCCTCTGTTTCGGGCGTTTTTACCGCTTTGTAATCGGCATTTATAAGCTGATTAAGCGAGGGCATCAACACTTTCAACATCAGTCCATCTCCGACTATCCAATCTTTAAACCGCCAAAGGTTCGGTTTCCGCCAGTTCATCCAGCAGCGCAAACGTTTCGGACGCTATCATCAGCTCTTCGTTGGCGGGAATGACATATACTTTGACTTTGCTCTGCAGAGCGGAAATTTCCGCCGGCGCAGGGCGGGCTCTGTTCTTTTCCCCGTCAAGCTCTATACCAAGATACGCCAGACGGGCGCAGAGCTTTTCACGGACAAGCGAAGCGTTTTCACCGATGCCGGCGGTGAATATCAGGGCGTCCACGCCGCCCAGAACCGCCACGTAAGACCCGATGGTTTTGAGCAGGGAATAAACAAACGCATCTATCGCAAAAGCGCAGTTTTCATCGCCTTTGGCGGCATTTTCAATAATATCGCGCATATCAGAATGCCCGCAGGAAAGCCCGTATAAACCGCTCTGTTTGTTAAACATCGCGTTTACCTCGTCAGCGGTTTTGCCCTGCGTTTTCATAATGTGCAACGGAATATACGGATCCATATCGCCGGCGCGGGTCGCCATCATAATCCCGGCAGACGGCGTATATCCCATCGTGGTGTCAACGCTTTTGCCGTCTTTAATCGCGGTTACGGACGCGCCGCCGCCGAGGTGGCAGCAGATAAAGCGCCCCGCACGCCCAAACAATTCCGCCGCTTTTTGCGCGGCGTAATTGTGCGACGTGCCGTGAAAACCGTAACGGCGGATACGTTCCTTTTCATAATATTCGCGAGGAATGGCATAAGTAAACGCTGGCTTTTCCACGCTTTGATGGAAAGCGCTGTCAAACGTTGCCACCTGCAAAACGCCGGGCAGAAGTTCGGTCATCGCCTCAACGCCGTGCACAAACGCAGGCCCGTGCAAAGGCAGCAGCGGCAGCGTGTCATAGATTTTTGCCATAACGTCATCATCGATAATCACCGAACGGTCGAAATATTCGCCGCCATGTCCCATACGATGCCCCACGGCCGACAATTCGGCGGCATTTTTCAGAAAACGGTGGGAGAGATAGTCCAATATGGCTTTTATAGCGTCTTTATGGTCCGTTACCGGACATTCGCAGGAGAACTCATATCCGTTATCGGCGCGGACGACAATTTTGGAACCGGGCAGCCCGATACGGTCGACCATACCTTTTGCCAGAACCCGATGAAAACCTTGCTCCATCTCAAACAGCTGGAATTTTACGGTGGTGGAAACGGAGTTCAGAACCAGAATTTTTTCCATATATTTTACTTTCTGCCGTTAATATTGCCGCAGTTTATAGCACAAAATTATGTTTTTGGCAACAAAAAAATTCCGGCAGCGGGGAAGAAATCCGAAAACAACACTTGCAATGCGCAAAAAAAGCGGGTATTGTCGGGGCGGCCGGGGTATACGGGCGTATGGCTGCAGGACGTTCCAACCGGCACCAAAATACAATTTATCTTTATCAAAGCGGAGCAGCAGATGAAAGAAGCAAGCAGAGTTCAGGCCGTTATTGAAGCATTGGAAGAAATTTTGCAGGACAAGCGGCCGGCTGACAATATTCTGGACAAATATTTCAAGGACCGGCGCTACATCGGTTCCAAAGACCGGCGCTTTATCGCCGATACGGTATGGAAGATTATCCGCAGCCGCATGAAATATTCCGAAGCGCTGGGCAGCGCCTTTTCGGCGCGGACGGCGGCGGCGCTCTGTTTTGCCCAAGAAGACCTTGACCTCCTTTTCAACGGAGAGGAATACACCCCGGCACCGCTCAGCAAAGAGGAAAAAGCGGCTTTGAAGGCGGCGGAACAGTTTGAAGATTTTTCGGAAGCCGCGCTGTATGAATGCCCGCAATGGCTGTTTGAAAAAATCGGCAACACACGCCTGCTTGACGCGTTGAACACGACGGCGTCGGCAGATGTCCGCGCCAACCTGACCGACCGCGACCACGCCCGCGAGCGCCTCAAAAAAGAAGGGTTGTTTTTTTCACCGACACCGTTTTCCCCCATCGGCCTGCGCTCGGAAGACAGGGTTAATCTCAACAACTGCATGACCTATCAGGACGGCGAAATTGAAGTAATGGATGAAGCATCGCAGCTTATCTCCCTGTTGTGCCGCGTCAAGGCGCATCATAAAATAATTGACTATTGCGCCGGAGCAGGCGGAAAAGCGCTGGCGTTCGGCTCGCTCCTGCACAACGACGGGCTGATTTGGGCACACGACATAAACGAAGAACGGCTCGGGCGCATTAAAAAACGGGCGGAAAGGCTGGACATTCTTAACATAAAGACCATAAAGAATGTCCAAGACAAAGATTACACCCGTTTTATCATCGACGCCCCCTGCTCCGGCAGCGGCACCTGGCGGCGGACGCCGGACGCCAAATTCCGCATTACGCCGCAACGGCTGCGGGAAATACTCGGCATTCAGGCTGAAATTCTTGAATTCGGCGCGGAGCATACCGCTGCAGGCGGACGCCTGATTTACATTACCTGCTCGGTTCTTCCGGAAGAAAACGAAAGACAAATCGAATCTTTTCTGGCGAAACATCCCGAATTCAGCCCGATTGACCACAAAGAACTTTGGCGGGAAACGCTGGACATTCCGCTGTATCCTTTTGATGATACGAGATGGCTGAAATTTTCGCCGCTTAACACCAAAACCGACGGCTTTTTCTTCTGTGCCATGAAAAAGGCTGCCGCCGAAAGTTAAACCAAAGCGAACGATGCAGCGCGACACTCACAGAGGTGCAGGGCGAAACTTACAGAGATACAGCGCGACACTTACAGCGATGTGGTTAAGTTCGTTTTCCGGCTTGATTTTCTGTGGCAACTTTTTTATCCTGTTTTTAACAAATATACCGGACTGGGCAAAACGATAAAAAAGGAAACAGCGAGCAACGATGATTTTATACCTGATGAGACACGGGCAGACGGACTGGAACGCAGAAGAAAAAGTACAGGGCTGGAATGACACGCCGCTTAACGAAACCGGCGCAGAGCAGGCTCGGGCTGCAGCGGGGAAGCTCAGCGGGGAAAAGATTGAAACGATTTATGCAAGCGATTTGAAACGCGCCAGAAAAAGTGCCGACATTATCAGCGGCATACTTGATTTGCCGGTGCACTATACCAAAAGGCTGCGCGAGATGAATTTCGGCAAGGCTGAAGGGCTGAAAAAAAACGATTTGGAAGCGGTCTCTCCCTATATCTATCAGGCTTTCAACGACATCAAAAACCCCGAACGCTACGATATCGGCTACCCCGGCGGGGAAACGACCGGCGCAGTGCAGCAGCGTTTTATGAAATTTATCAACAAACTGTTTGAAGAAGGGCGGGAGCGCGTGCTGCTGGTTACGCACGGAATGCTCATCCGCATTTTTGCCGAAATATGCCTGAAAAAGACCATCCGACTCGAAAACGGTTCCGTCCTGCGGGTGGCTTTTGACGAAAAAACAAAAAAATTCAAATCAGCCAAGGTTCTGTTTTAGCCCGCCCGGGACGAAGCGCAGGAGCCCTAGAACGATGCGCAGGCAAAATCTTTATTGCAACTATAGTGAAACGGAGAATTTAACAGTATGATAATACATAAACATGATGCCTCTTTAGAGGGCAACAACACATCTGCATCTCCGTTAAAGCAGAACAGCGGCCATAAGGTTTCCGAAAATTTGAGCAAAAGTGTTTCCGGCGATTGCGACGGATTTTGGAGAACATCGCTAAGAAAGCTGGAAATATTTTTTGACTGGAAAAGTTGCAGCACCAGACACGAATTTTGGTGTGCTGTGTCTGTAATTATTTTCTCTACGCCTTATTATCTTTGATGTCTTTGGGTTTATCTTATCCTAATTGGCATTTATTTCTAGCACTCCCCTGCATATTATTCTACACTGCTTTGGTGGCGAGGCGGTTGAATGACATCAGAGGGCTATCAATGGCCAAATATATATGGGGCATCTTTTGGATTTGGGTTATCATCTGCTATCCTTTCCGTACGGCAGCCGGCATATATGCTGATGTCACCTGCGGCACTCTTGCACTCTTTTTCTACATAGCTGCTTTTGTCAAGGGGAAAACGACGCATCCGATAAGCAAATCCGACTACACAAAAAACTTCTTCGCCATCTCTGTCTTCTTCTTTCTTTCCTTTATTTTGATGATAATGGGTTTGCTTTCCCCTCACTCCCCACTTTTCCTCAAGCTGTTTTTCCCATACTTGCGCTTTTGCAAAACGGCTACTCCATGTCTAGGCGACGGCAAGTACATTTATTGCGACAGTATACTCGGTAATTGCGAGGAGTTTTTCTAAATTTTCCGAACTTCGGTCAATCAAGAAAACTGTGATTTAAAAAGCAACCGGGGTTGCCATTAAAATAAATATGATTATTATGTATTTGATTTTTAATTTTTTTGAGAGGGAAAAATGGTTAGTAAAAAGGCTTCGGCCGATGATGTAAAAAAGACAGCGGTTCAAACCGCAGCAGACGAAAACGCGCCCCAAAGCGCCGCAACCAAAAGAACTGCTTCAAAGCAGGCAGTTTCCAAGACTGCCAAGGAAAATGCATCTAAGACGGCAAAAAGCTCCGCGGCTAAAACAGCAAAAGTTTCCGCGGCAAAAGCTCCTGCGAAAAGCGGCGCGGACAAGGCATCCGCCGCAAAAAACACCGTGAAAGCCGCTGTTAAAACTTCGGCACCAAAAAAGACGGCTAAGGCTGCCGACAGCAAAGAAACCAATATCCCCGAGGCGGAAAATCATGACATCATCAGCGAAGTCATGACGATTAAATCGCGCAACGAAGAGAAAAAGGCCGCCAAACCCGCGGCTGCGCAAACCGCGAAAAAAGCGGCAGCAAAATCAATGCCGGCGGAAGGGGTTGAAGAAAAAGGCCGCAAAGCGGTTCCCGAAAACAGCAAACGGGCAGCAGTCAAAGAAAACGCCAAAATTGCCGAAGCAAAAAAATTTCTTGAAATGAAAGAAAGCGCCGATGCGGCCGGCAATGCGTCGGAAAACGGCGAAAGCGAACTCTGCGGCGGCGCATTCTGCGCCTGGGCCCGCGCTTACAAAAACCTGTTTAACTTCAAGGGCAGAACATCCAGATTTGAATTTTGGAGTTCCATGCTGATTAATATGTTTGTTATTCTTCTGCTGGTTTCCGGAGTTGCTTTTGCTATGCCGCATGCCCATAAGATAACGACAGTTCTGGCAATTTTATTTTATATTGCAGAGGTATTCTTTTATTTGTCGCTGTTTGTCAGAAGGCTGCACGACGCCGGCTATGGCGCATGGAAAGGATTTTTCCGTCCGTTTGTCCTTTACTGGCTGTTAACAGGTATTTTGTCGGCTGCAGGGACTGCATACGCTTTGCAGGGCGGTAAGATTTACAGCGGCTTTTCAACCGGAGAAAGCTTTATTATACTGGGGTGCGGCGCGGCAACGCTGCTGGTTATGATGTTTTACGGCTATTACAGCCTGAAAATCTTCATTGCGACCGGTTTCTTCGAGGAAGAACGCGGAGCCAACCAGTATGGCACAGCCTCCTTTTATGATGCCGGGCACAAGGCAAAAAGCCTCAGGTATGCTGCCATTTATCTGTTGCTCCTGCTTGTCGGCTATTTGACGTACTTTATGTCAACCTACATGGATGCTGTTGAGAGAGGCGGGTATAACGGCTATTATTAGCCGCTATTTCATCCCGGAGAGATAATCGACAATTTCAAATAAACCAGTTTAAGCTTCCGGGCTTAAACTGGTTTATTTTGGTAGCCGAGCGAAGACCTTAGTAAAACTTTTTAGTAAAACTTTCTCAACCGACATCAGGCAGAACCGGCCGCAGCTGTTCAGGCTTATCTTTTGGCAGCTCAGTCTGGTCCGGAAGCTGTTTTTACTTTCTGTCTGCGGTATTTTATTCTTCTGCCAGCGCACGCAGGACAATATCTACCATTGCTGCCGCTTTTTCAGGGACATTTTGCCAAAACATACGATACTCTTCCTCCTGATTTCGAGTACCGACGACATCGCTGATTATCCGCAGCGACAAAAACGGCCGACGTTCATTCAAATAGCAGGCTTGCGCGACAGCCGCACTTTCCATATCCACAGCCAGAGCTTCCGGAAACTCGCCCTTGATTGTCTGCAAACGGCGGGCATCGGTTAAAAACCGGTCTCCGGTTACGGTCAGACCGCGTTTGAAGTACCCTGAGGGAACGGCCGCAATTATTTTTTCCATCATTTCGGGACGGGGTTCAAAATACAGCGGCAACCCCTGTACCTGCCCGCGCTGGTTAGGCTCACCGCACCAGACATCGTGATAGCAGACTTTTTCTGCCAAAACAATATCCCCCTGCCGCAAAGAAGTATCAATTCCGCCGGCAAGCCCCGTCGATATAACCAAATCCGCACCGGCATCGCATGCCTTTTGAGCTGCCAGCGCCGCATTCACTTTACCGATACCGGCTTTTACGAGCAGAATATTCCTGCCATATACGTGAGCGCGTGGATAATCGCCGTTTTCATCAAAATCGTACAATTTCCGAACCGAATCATATTCGCTTTCCATTGCCGTAATTATTGCCGTTGTTGTCATGCTCCTTACCTTCCCTTCTGTTACTTCCGGCTGAAAAGACATCTGCCATCAATTATATTTACGGACAATGCCGTACAATATCCCTTGGATTTTCAGCCGGTCTGCCGTCAGTTTTATCGGCTCATAATCCTTATTGCAGGGCAAAAGCCAGACTTCATTCCCGGATTTGCGGTCAAGCACTTTCAGGGTGGCCTCTTCATTATCAACCAGAGCAACGACAATCTGCCCGTTATCGGCACGGTCGGCACGACGGATAATTGCCGTATCACCGTCAAAAATTCCGGCTTCCACCATAGACTCACCTTCTATCGTCAGCGCATAAAGCTCAGACTGGGTAGAAAAGCTTTTGGGGATATAAATATATTCCGACGGATTGGCGATGGCTTCAATCGGCGTTCCGGCAGCAATCTTTCCGTATAAAGGTATCATCAGCGAAAACTCGGTTTCTCCGTTGTCATTAGCAAAAACTTCCTGTCCTGCAAGGCCGTCCTTTGAAGACTGCCCGGCGTTCAAACACGCGTCCAAACGGTTTTCATGATGAGGTTCAACCTGAGGCATTTTCAGAACTTCCAGCGCTCGCGCCTTATGTGCAAGCTTGCGGATAAAGCCGCGTTCTTCCAATGCATTTATCAACGCATGGATGCCGGACTTCGACTTCAGCCCGACAGCTTCTTTCATCTCCTCAAAAGACGGCGAATGGCCGGTTTCTTTAATAAAATTATCAATATATACAAGCAAGTTGTGTTGTTTTGGCGTTAACATCTTCCCTCCGTCATTTTTAATTTTGTTCTACTTTAGTTCTTATTTTTATGATTGTCAAGCGCTTTTTTTGCAGTTTGGACGGCAGAGCGGCGTGAGAAATTACGATGGCGGGAAACGAAACGCAGATATTAACGGCAGGCAGTGGCAGAATGCAATGCGCCGACATTAACATCAACGCGAAGCACCGATATTAACGGCAGGAGGCAAGACGGCGGAGATATTCTTCCCGCGGCAGCCTATATCCGCAGCGCAGGAGTTCCCGCGATACCAATCCCCTCTCCAACAGCAGGCGGCGGGTCTGCATCACGTTGTAACTTATCTGGCGGTCGGTCTTCTGCGGATGTTCGTAGCCATAAGTGCGATGCTGGATGGCGCGGAGGATTTTCAGTACCGCCGCGGTTTTAATATCTGTTCCGGCCAGTTCCGCGGCAACGTTCGGATAGGAATACACCAGGCTGAGCGGCAATATCCTCTTATACGCTTCGGGATATGTGCCCAAACCGATATCGAAACGGGGCTGGTTCTTAACCCGGTACGGATGTGCCATACAATTGCCGATAATGATGTCGGCGGCGATGCCGTTTAAATTGTCATAGGAAAAATAGCGGTCATACTCGTTTTGGCTCGGCCGGTACGAAGGCATTATGAAATTGACGCCAAAGCAGTTCCCTTCGTCTTCCATTTTCTGAAACGCCCAGGCGAACTCGGTAGCAATCCGGGTTTGATAAACGGGATAGCCGAACATGACAAACTTCACCTCCCGCGCACCGAAAATCTTGTTTTTGATTTCTGCCAGACGCGCAATATTGTCTTCAGTCGAAATATCATACGGCACACTGACGCATTCGTCGATAATCTCATGCGAAACGCCCATTGCCTTAAAATAGCGACGGTACATTTCCTGTTCGGAACCGACGTTGTAAATTAATGACGAATCGGTAAAGTCCGAATTTCCCTGATTGTCCGTCAGACCTAAAAAAATCAGTTTTACAGCCCGGCCGGTGCGGCGAAAATGGTTAAACCAGGCAAAAACAGCCGGACCGGCGGCACCGGGATGCCCGGAAAAGACGACAAAAGCGTCCGTATCGTCCGGCAATCCGGAATAATCGCAGCCGAAAACTTTTCGCCGGCAGCCGGAAAAAGCAATGACCTGTCCGGCTTTTATGCGGCCTTTTTCTTCCGCTCTGAGAATAGTCTTTTTTTCTGCCGGTGTAAACAAAAACTCAGGTATCAGGTGCCGGGATATCTGCGCCGTGCGGGCAGCCCGAACCGCCGCTCCGATTTCAAAATCAGGCGCACAGACCAGCTTTGCTGCATATCCGGCATATTCCGCAAAGACGGCAAACTCCTCCCGGTGGTGCCCGCGGCGGCGCCACTCGGCAGCATAATCCTTATAAACGGGTGCCCTGCCCGCAAGAACGTCGGAAACTATTTTTTCATAAACACTGGCTTAATGCGGCATTTCTGCTCCTGCACGGCAAACGGATTGAATTTCAGATTCAGGCACGAGTGTGCCGTACTTTGAGTTGATTTTAGCGCCTATAGCTTAAATAATCGTAAATTCGGGGAATGTATTAGGATATTCTTAACTTTTTACAGACTAAAGAGAGAGGATAATGACGGAGGGAAATATGAGCGTGTATAAATATAAGGCATTCAAGTCCGGCAGCAAGGTTTCACGGCTAATCATTTTTCTGCACGGATACAACAGCTGCATTGAAGACGTTGAACCTTTTGCAGAGATGCTGTTGCAGCATTTGGACAATACGCTGGTCGTTATGCCCGAGGCGGACACGCAGAGCGAACGCAATCCGCTGAAAAAACAGTGGTATGCCCTTGTTGACGTTGACCCTGACCGCAAACGGCGCAAACCGGAGACGCCAACAGACGAAATTGTGGAGATTTATAATCGCACCGGCCCCCGCATCAGCGAGACGGCGAAAAAGATGAATGCTTTTATCAGCAGTCTGCAAAAAGAGCTTAAAATCAAAAACAAAGACACTTATGTCATGGGATTTTCACAGGGAGCCATGCTCGCAATGTATGTCGGGCTGACCCGGAAATACGAATTGGGCGGCGTTTTTCCTTTTGCCGGCATCGTCTGCGGCAAAGACATGCTGGAAAAAGAACTGGCATCGCGGCCGGGCGTTTATCTGTTTCACGGCACGAGCGACCTTTCGGTGCAGTATAAGACGCTTGACTTTACCAAGGAATGGCTTGACCGGCACGATATTGACTGGGAGGCTATTGAATACGACGGCATTGAGCACCGCCTGATTGAAGACGAGATGAAAGACGCCGCCGAGATTATCAACCGCAGGTATGCATAAGTACCGGCATATAAAGGCTAAAAGTGCCGTTTGTACCGCATACCGGCAGAAAAAAGCGAGAAGGCTATGGTTTTAGAACTTAAAAAATCCCCTACCCTGCAAGATTTTCAATCGTATGTCCGGCAGATGAAACAGGAACGCGGATTCAATACGACGGATAAGTTTTACGAATGCTGCCTGTTTGCCGAAGAAGCCGGCGAAGTTATTTCTGCCGTACGCAAAAATGCAAAGGGCGGTTCGGTCGGCAGCGGTTCAGCCGTCAGCAATGTTGCAGAGGAGCTTGCCGACGTATTCATTTATGTCTGTTCGCTGGCAAATATGCACGGCATTGATTTGGAACAGGCTTTTCGCGATAAAGAAGAAAAAAACAAGCTGCGCACATGGAAACGGCTATAGGCAGCAATCGGGACTGCTTCGGGTACGGGACTGCTTTAATCCGAATTGCTTGGGGTGCGGGACTGTTTTTGAGTATGTACGGGACGGTGTGAGGAGGGGCGGCTATGGTTCGACATTCTGCCGCAGCCAGTCCAGAATTTCTTTAAACCGGCGGGCGGAAGCAGCCGAACTCAGACGGTCGGCAGTTATTTTCTGCGCCGCAACAATTTTAGCGCGGGAAATTTCGGGATTTTGCAGATAATAATCGACAAGGCCGGGAAAATCGCTTTCTTTTTCATACATAATCACATTGTCGCCATAGATTTCTTTTACTGCCGGATTTGACGGCATTATGACCAAAGCACCGGCGGCAGCGGCTTCCGCCGTTTCGGAGGGAACCATTTTGGCGGCAGGCGTTTCGGGATCGGCGTATACGGCAGCGATAAAAGCGCGGGAAAGCTCCCTGCCCTTTTCCGCCGGCGTTCCCTGCGGCACCAGCTGCGGCAGCCCGTTTTCCCAAAAGCGGCCCATAAACCATACGCTGCCCTGCACCGTACTGTTTTGGGCGTTCAGGCTTCCGGCCAATGGCGACGGCTTGTTGTTTCCGCTTTGTTTTTTCAGGCTCTCGGCCAACGGCGACGATTTATTGTTATCGCCGTAATAAACCAGCGGATAGACCTTATATCCGGGCTGAAAAACCGTTTCCGGCGCGTAAAAATCCGTCGTATTCACCCCGACAGTAAACATTGCCGTTCTTATATTGCTGCGGGCATAATGCTCATACAGCTCACGGTACGGAGTCAACACAACAGGAAACTTTTTCAGCCCGCGCCAGTCAAACGGATAATAGTCTTCATTATAGATAAAATTCCATGCCGCCGGGGACGTCTCCAACTGAGAGGCAAACTCAGGCGGACGAAACCACAAGCCGACCGTCCCGGCTGCCGGCAAGGACGAAGAATTCAATTTAACTTCGTAGCCTAACCGCTTTAATTCGCGGATAAAACCTGTTTCACGGGAATCGGGAACAGGGGATTTGGCATAAACATAAACAATGTCTTTTTTAACCGCCAAAAACGGCAGGGCGCAAAGCGCC